>JADMIO011460632.1_pt1 | contig 47201 bp, 35 predicted proteins | sample 8958161 | NCBI WGS metagenome assembly JADMIO01 (sample SAMN16585339, study PRJNA669376) | soil metagenome | isolation source: Crop rotation soil | place: USA: Cullars Rotation, Alabama | collected 2011
GGCAAGGCGCACGGAATGAGCCACAAATCGTTGAAATAGGAGTGGAGAAACGGCCAGCGGAAGTGCGGCTTCAACAACCACCGGTTCAAACTGTACGCACCGCAACCCAGGACGCAGAGCGGATCTCGCCAGAACCGGAACGGTTTCACAGCAATGCCAGGATGATCAGGCCCGCACCCAGCGCAAATAAAAACTTAATTAATAGCGTCATCATGGAAACCAAGCCTCGGAATTCTAACCCTTGAAGATCGACCATACCCTGGGTGTCACGGCGAATCAACTGATCAAATCCATTGACGCCGCTCCCGGTCTGTTTCATGACGTGAGCGGAATGAATCGCTCGCGGACAACTCTCAAGCCGCCTGGAACGAGCGCGTTGCTCACGGACCTGTATCAACTGACCATGGCCTACGGCTATTGGAAAGCGGGACGCACCGAGCAGCAAGCCGTCTTCCAGCTGTTATTTCGCAAGAACCCGTTTCAAGGTGGCTACACCATCGCCGCAGGGCTCGAGGACTGCATCCAGTTTCTCGACTCGTACCGATTTGAAAAGGTTGACCTGGAATATCTCGCCAGCCTGAACGGAAATGACGGGCGGCCTCTGTTCGAGGATGGTTTCCTGGAGTACTTGGCCGGTTTGCGGATGCAACTGGATGTCGATGCCATCCCGGAAGGCACGGTGGTCTTTCCACACGAACCGTTGCTGCGGGTCCGTGGGTCAATCTTGCAAGGGCAGCTGGTTGAGACAGCACTGCTGAACTTCATCAACTTTCAGTCCTTGATCGCGACCAAGGCGTCGCGTGTCTGCATGGCCGCGCAACAGGATCCGGTCATCGAGTTCGGACTGCGCCGGGCACAAGGGGTGGATGGTGGTCTCACGGCGAGTCGATCCGCTTTCATTGGCGGGTGCGTCGGTACTTCAAATGTTCTTGCCGGGCAAAAATTCGGCATTCCAGTGATGGGAACCCATGCGCACAGCTGGGTGATGTCTTTCGACCATGAACTAACGGCGTTCCAAACTTATGCGGAAGCGCTGCCGAACAATTGCGTTCTCCTGGTCGACACCTACAACTCGTTGGATGGAATTCGGCGGGCGGTTCAGGTCGGACGGCGCCTGATGGAACAGGGGCACAACTTTGCCGGAATCCGGATCGACTCTGGTGACCTGGCTTACCTGAGCATCGAAGCGCGCAAGCTGTTGGATGCAGCTGGATTGACCAAAGCGTCGATCGTAGCCAGTAACGATTTGGACGAGCGGTTGATCGTCAGCCTCAAACAACAAGGGGCCAAAATCAATGTCTGGGGCATTGGCACCAAACTCGTCACTGCTTATGATCAACCGGCCCTAGGCGGGGTTTACAAGCTCTCCGCCGTTCTTCACCCGGATGGTCACTGGATACCCAAGGTAAAAATTTCGGACGACGCCGGTAAAGCCACTGACCCGGGCGTCCTGCAGGTCCGCCGTTTCCGCAACAATTCCCAATTTGTCGGGGACGCGATCTACGACCAGACGGAGCGGATCCCAAGCGAAATGACCATTGTGGATCCGTCGGATATTACCCGGCGGAAGCGCCTGGTCGGGAATACAGAGAGTGAGGACTTGCTCGTGCCGGTTTTTCGCGGCGGCAACCGGGTATATGCAGGACCTGAGCTGAATGCGATTCGAGAACGCGTCCGGCAGCAGTTAGACTGGCTGCACCCCGGCATCAAGCGTTTCGACAATCCGCATCGATACCCTGCCGGACTCGAACTCGAATTGCATAACCGCAAGACGAAATTGATTCTCGAGGCCAAAGCGGTTGGCTGAAATCTGCTTGAATTCTTACGCTGGCCGTGTGGTCAATTCATACATGCTTATGACGTTTCGATGGGCAATGGTGGCCATCTTCTCCTCAACCCTCCTCGCCGAACCAGCTCGACTCTATGTCTCGCCGGACGGCAACGACGACTGGTCCGGCAGAACCGCGTCACCGGCGAATAACCCGCCGGATGGACCAAAGGCGTCTTTGCCAGCCGCACTCCTGGCCGCCCGCGGTCTGATGTCCAATGCCGCCAGCGACGGTGTGACTATCCTGGTCCGGGGTGGAACTTACGAACTGGCTCAGCCGCTTACCTTAACGCCGGAAGATTCCGGTGCGTCCCCGGATCGACCATTAATCATCACGGCGGCACCCGGCGAGCGAGTCGTGATCAGCGGGGGCCGACGCCTTACCGGGTGGCGCAAGGTTGAGGGCAAACCGGATCTTTGGGAAACCGAGATTCCTGAAGTCCGGTCGGGCCAGTGGTACTTCCGAGAACTGTTTATTAATGGCCACCGCAAGCAGCGCGCCCGGACGCCGAGCCAAGGATTTTTCCGCATCCAGGGAGGCAGCCCGCAAACGAAACCGGTTTCTTTTCAGTATCGTCCTGGAGAGATCAAGAAAGAATGGGCTGACTTGGGCGATGTCGAGGTGATTGCGCTACTCGCTTGGGCTGATCTTCGGATGCCAATTCGGAAAGTCGATGAAGAGACCCATACGGTAACGCTTGCCGGCAACCCGCGTCCTTCCAATCAGGAGAGCAATGCACGTTACTATGTCGAAAATGCGCCGGACGGCCTGGATAGTGCCGGCGAATGGTACCTGGACCGTAAAAGTGGCGTTCTCAGGTATCAGGCTGATCCAAGTGAAGATCTGTCCAAAGCCGAAGTGATCGCTCCCAAGCTCCGCGACCTGGTCTGGATCCGCGGCGACTTCACCCGCAAACGGGCGGTGCAGAATGTCGCGTTCTCCAGCTTAACATTCAGTTATACGGATTGGGACTTGGAAGAAAAAGGCTACGCCGATACCCAGGCGGCCATCGCCACCCAGGGCGACATTCTGGCCGAAGGCGCCGTCAATTGCCGCGTTGAGGATTGCACCTTTTCGCACCTGGCCGGTTACGCACTCGAGCTTGGCCGCGGTTGCCGCGCAAATCGCATCGTCGGGAACGATTTGGTTGATCTTGGGGCCGGCGGAATTCGAATCGGCGCCACGGCCGTCGCGCAAGATTCTTTTGACCAGAACAGTGGACAGATCGTGACCGACAATGAGATGCATGAGTTGGGTCGGGTTTATCCGCCGGCGGTCGGCGTGCTCATCCTGCAGAGCGGCGGCAATCGCATCGCTCACAATCACATTTATGACTTGTATTACACTGCCGTCTCAGTGGGTTGGAACTGGGGATACAAAGAGACACCTTGCCGGGACAATGTGATCGAGTTCAATCATATGCACGATATCGGTCAGTCCATGCTGAGCGACATGGGTGCGGTCTATACCCTCGGTCCGCAAAAGGGCACAGTGGTGCGGAATAATCTGATCCACGACGTGAACTCGTTCACTTACGGCGGTTGGGGATTGTATCCGGATGAAGGCAGCACCGACATTCTTTGGGAGAACAATGTCGTTTATCGAACCAAGAGTGCCGGGTTCCATCAGCACTACGGGCGCGAAAACATCGTGCGGAATAACGTTTTTGCTTTCGGCAAGGAGCACGAGTTGATGCGAACCCGAGACGAACAACACCTCTCGTTCATGTTCTTTAACAACATCGTTTACTTCGACACTGGTGACCTGCTCGGGAGCAGTTGGAAGAACGATCGTTACCTGATGGATTTCAACCTCTACTTCAAACCCGGCGCCGCCAGTGAGCAGATCACGTTCGCCGGCGCCAGCCTCGACCAGTGGCACGAACGTGGCCACGACGTCCATTCCATTATTGCTGATCCACTCTTCGTCAACGTCGAGAAATACAACTTCGCCCTCGAGACAAACTCGCCTGCCTTCAAGCTCGGATTTCGTCCGATTGACTTGAAGGAAGTCGGGGTGCGCAACAAGGCCGCGCGCCAATCTCCGTAGCGCAGGCAGTTCAGGTTGAAAACCTGATCCTCAAGAGCTCCGGGCTTTGAGGTTCGGGAGAGTCCAGGGCGCGCGATATGTTCGGGAAACGAGCGCGTCTGCTTCCGAATCATTCAGAACGCGTTCGTTTGCGTGATCCCAGTTGATGCGGCGCCCAGTCCGCAAAGAAATGTTCCCGAGATGCGCCACGGTGGAGATATGATGACCGACCTCGAGATTTTCCACGGTCGGTTGACGTGATTTAACGCAATCCAGAAAGTTGCGGACATGCGCCGGCCGCGGATCGGTTCCCGGCCGATTCTTTTTCGGTTCGAGGGATGCTTTGCGATGTTCGACGAGCACTTCCCAGCCTTCGTCGTTGATCACAACGGTTCCTTCGGTGCCGACGAACGCCATGCCCCAAGGCCGGTTGTAAAGGCCAAGGCCTACCCCGACCTTGTGCTCCCAAACCATGGTGTAGCTGGGAAACTCATAGACCGTGATCTGCGTGTCGGGCGTTTCGGAGTTGTCGTCTAAAACATATTTACCGCCGCTCGACATGACCGCCTTGGGTGGTTCAGAGCCCATCGCCCACAACAAGACCTGGATGAGATGAACACCCCAGTCGGTCATCAGCCCGCCGGCATAGTCCCAAAACCAGCGAAAGTTGAAATGGAACCTGTTCGGATTGAAATCGCGCTTGGGCGCGGGGCCGAGCCAAAAATCATAGTCGACTCCGGACGGGACCGGCCCATCGGCCGGCTTGCCAATCGGGTTGATCCAATCGAGGTAGGCCCACGCTCGGACGAGTCCGACCTTGCCGAGTTGACCGGATCGAACAAAGTCGACGACTTGCTCGTAAGTGGGGGAACTGCGCCGGTGCGCACCCATCTGGACGATGCGGTTCGTTTGCCGAGCTGTCTCGAGCATGGCCCGGCCCTCGGCAATGGTCGTGGCCAGCGGTTTTTCCACGTAGACGTCTTTACCAGCCTGACAGCCGAGCACGGTCGGCAATGCGTGCCAATGATCCGGCGTGGCTACCAGCAGAACATCGACATCCTTGCGGTCGAGCACCCGCCTGAAATCTTTGACCGTATCCGGCATATGATTGCGTTTCGACTGCACTAACTGGACGGCCTCGGCCAGTTGCCGGTCGTCGACATCGCACACCACCGGACAATCGACTTCTGAGTTCAGAAAAAAGGTGGCCAGGTCGCCTTTACCCATGCCGCCGCATCCAATTAAGCCCACTCGGACCTTTTCGTTGGCGCCCAGCACGCGAGTGGCGTCCCCGGCAACGAGTGTTCCCAACAGGGGGGCAGCAACACCGGCGGAAGATTGCTGCAGGAATCTGCGACGTGAGATCGGTTGCATAGCAGTGATTGGCATTTTGAACCGCCCTTCCACACCCGTCGAGAAGAACCTTGATTGCCTGGGAGGGTTTGCCTAAAACGCTGCCATGTCAGCGTCTGGAGTTCGAGGAAATGCGGCTGTTCCTGTCTCGCAGGATGTTCAACTGTATTTGAACAAACGATCCGAAGCAGTCAATCGCGCTTTGGACCGGTTCCTTCCGCCGTCCACCGCCAAGCCCGCAACCATTCACAAAGCCATGCGCTATTCCCTGTTCGCCGGGGGGAAACGCATGCGCCCGGCCCTTTGCCTGGCGGCCGCGGAAGCATGCGGCGGGCGTGAAGAAGATGCGATGCCGTTGGCGTGTGCAGTGGAGTGCATTCATACTTACTCGCTTATCCACGACGACCTTCCCGCCATGGATGACGATGATTATCGACGAGGCAAGCTCACCAGTCACAAAGTTTTCGGCGAAGGCATTGCCGTTCTCGCTGGTGACGCGTTGTTGACCCAGGCGTTTGAAATCGCTGCCCAAAGCCGCGGTTGGCCCCGCTACTCGCACCAGCAAATCATCCTGGAACTGACCCGCGCGTCCGGTTCGCTCCAGCTCATCGCGGGGCAGGTGGCCGATTTGGAAGGTGAAGGAAAGCGAGTTTCAGCCAAACAGCTCCAGTTTATTCACGAGCGCAAAACTTCCGCGCTTCTCTCTTGCTCAGTTCGTCTCGGGGGGATGAGCGCCAACTGCACCGCGGCGCAGCTCAAAAGCTTAACCGACTTCGGCTATCATGTCGGGCTCGCCTTCCAAGTGATCGACGACATTCTTGACGTGACCCAGAGCAGTGAGCAGCTCGGCAAGACCGCTGGAAAAGACACCGCCGCCCAAAAGGCGACTTACCCAGCGATCGTCGGGTTGGAGCGCTCGCGCGCTATCGCCCGCAAGCTGACCAATAAAGCTTTCGCAGCCCTGCGCCCGTTCAAGGGCAAAGCCGGTTCACTCGAGATGCTCGCGCACTTTTTGCTCGAGCGGCAAAACTAAGCTGAACGATCAGCTGCTCTGCCGCTGGCTGGGAGGTTCAAGCTGAGGCCCGGATTTTTTGCGCTTTTGCACTGCCTGCTTGAGCAAGTATTCGATTTGGCCATTCACGCTGCGCAAGTCCGCTTGGGCCCAGGCTTCGAGCTCCTTCCAAAGCTCTGGATCGATGCGCAGCAAGAACGACTTTCGAGCTTCCACGGGCGTTTCAGTTCAAGTGTAGAGTGTGCCGGTATTAACCACGGGACTCACTTCCGCTTCGCCACAGAGAACGACCAGGAGGTTGCTGACCATAGAAGCCTTGCGTTCGTCGTCGAGCTTCACCACCTCGCGTTCTGCTAATTCCCGCAAGGCCATATCAACCATGCTGACTGCGCCGTGCACGATCTTTTGGCGCGCGGCGATGATCGCCTCAGCTTGTTGCCGGCGCAGCATCGCCTGCGCGATTTCCGGCGCATAGGCCAGATGGGTTAACCGCGCTTCCTCGACCAAAACGCCGGCGCGGCCCAACCGTTCCTGCAACTCTTGTTTCAAGGCTGCGGCAACTTCGTCGCCGCCGCTTCGCAAAGTTACCTCGTGCTCTTCTCCGTGATCATATGCGAACGCGTTGGCCAGGTGGCGCACGGCCGATTCACTCTGGATTCGCACGTAGCTTTCGAAGTCCTGGACGTCAAAAGTCGCTTGGGCTGAATCTTCGACGCGCCAAACCACGACGGCGGCGATTTCGATCGGGTTGCCCCGCTTATCATTCACCTTGAGCTTCTCTCCATTCAAGTTGCGCGACCGGAGCGACAGCCGCCGTTTCGTATAGAATGGGTTTGTCCAGAAGAAGCCGCTTTGTCGGGCGGTGCCTTTGTAGGCGCCAAACAGGATCATGACTCTGGCTTCATTCGGCTGAAGGGTGAAATGGCCACAGAGTGAGACAATACCGACGACATCCATGGCCAAGCCAAGCCAAATCCACATGAGATGGACCTCCTCATTAAGGCTGCTGCGGTGGGCCTGCCAACCGATCAGCCAGGCGCCGCCGAAGACGAGCGCCAGGTTAACCAGGAGCATGAGCCAGCCATTGATAGCGATAAGAGGCTTCTCGCGATTCAGGTGAGAGGAGTAAGATTCCTGCATAACGATCTCCAGATGATAGGTGTTGAGACGGACCGTCGATCGATATCTGAGTGATATCACATTGACATCGGCCTGTCAAACGCGCCACGGCTGCTTTCCGCTCACCTCCGCAACTTGGCCCGCACTTCCAGGCCGCCTGGGAGTTGACAACCTCCGCCCTTACGGCAGAGCGCGGCCGGTTATGAAATCTGTTCCCCCCGCCTGCTCTGAAGTTGGTCTGCACTATTTTGCGCGCCGAACGTTTGCGCTGCTCGGTCTGTGTGCAGCGCTCGGGTTTGTCGCGACCTCAGCTCAGGCCCAGCAACAGGACTTCAGCAAAGTCGAAATCAAGGCGACCAAGGTCTCTGGTTCGGTCTACATGCTGGAGGGATCCGGAGGGAACATTGGTGTTTCGGTCGGGGAAGATGGGATCGTGATCGTGGACGATCAGTTCGCTCCGTTGGCGCCGAAGATCAAAGCCGCCTTGCACAATATCACCGATAAGCCGCTCAAGTACGTGATCAACACCCATTTCCACTTCGATCACACCGGCGGTAACCGTGAGTTTGGCAAGGAAGCGACCATCATGGCTCATGAAAATGTCCGCCTCCGTCTGGAGAAGGAGAGCAATGTCGGCGGGAACCGAGTGGAAGCGTCTTCGAAAGAAGCACTGCCCGTCGTTACGTTTTCGGAGCGCGCGTCGCTCCACTTGAACGGAGAGGAAATCCGAGCACTGCACCTGCCGAATGGCCACACTGACGGTGACAGTGTTATCTATTTTACCAAATCGAACGTGCTTCACATGGGCGACGATTTTGTCACCTACGGTTTTCCGTTCGTAGATGTTGGCAGCGGCGGGAGCGTGACCGGCCTGATCGACGGTTTGGAGTCGATCCTCGCTCAAGTCCCTGCCGATGCGAAAGTCATCCCTGGACATGGGCAACTTTCCACCACGGCGGACGTGCGCAAGTTCATCGGGATGCTTAAAGAGACGCGGGCGCTTGTCGCGGCCGGTGCGCAGAAGGGCAAGACCGCCGACGAGCTTAAGAAGGAGAACGTGCTGGCGAAATTCGCTGATCTGGGTAAAGGCTTCATCAAAACGGACGGTTGGATCGATCTGCTCTTCGCCGAGGTCACGCATCGACCGTCCCCGACCGCCTACGAGAATCACGGGCATCGCGACGAAAAGGCGCCCGCCGCCAGGTAAATCCGAGCTCGACCGTTCCAGGCGGTTGATCCGCACTTGTGCGCTCAGTAGATCGCGGGTATGAACGCACAGAATGAATCCCCGATCCACCTTTCGCGCAGGCTGGTGCGCTCTTATCGTTATTTTAGTGGCGAGCTGGCTTGCCCCGGTTCGAGCTGCCGAAAGCGCCGGCACCCCGATCAAACTGATTCTCTGGTTCGATACCGAAGATTATCTGTTGCCGGCCGACGATGACGCCTGCAAACGGCTGGCGGAAATGCTGACCGAGCGCGGCATTCGCGCTACTTTCAAAGTAGTCGGAGAGAAAGCCCGCACCCTGGAGCGGCGGGGAAGGGGGGATGTCATCGATGCGTTACGTAAACATGACATCGCCTTTCACGCCAATTATCATTCGGTCCATCCCACTCCATCCGAGTACCTGGCGGACTGCAGCCTACTGGATGGCGTGGCTGAGTTCGTCCGCCGGGAAGGGCCTGGCGCCGCGGATGTCCGCCGGGTTTTTGGCGTTCCGACCCTCTCGTGCTACGGACAGCCAGGATCCTCCTGGGCATCACAAGCGATTGTAGCTCTGCCTCAAATCGGTGTCGCGCCCCATGGCGTCCCTTGTTACGTCGACGAAGGCGATCACGTCGGCCTGAACCAGCAGCCGTTTTGGTATGGCGGCGCGTTGGTCGTGTATCACATGGGCCGTAATTACACCCGGATGGAACTGCACGATCCGGCGGCGGTCGAACCGGCTAAGGCCAAGGCGACCGAGATTGCCGATCGACTGCGGCGCCAGGGTGGGGGACTAATCAGTATCTTTTATCACCCGTGCGAATGGGTGCACCAGGAGTTTTGGGATGGCGTTAATTTCCGACGCGGCGCAAACCCACCTCGAGAGCAATGGAAGGCTCCGCCACAACTTCCGGCGGCAGAAACGGACGGGGCCTTTGCGCGCTTTGGGCAGTACCTGGATCACCTTCGCACCATTCCTGGTCTGCAGTTCGTTACCGCGGGAGACCTCCCGAATATTTTTCCGGACCGAGTTCGCACTGAGGGCACCACTTCGTCCGAGTTGCGTGCTCTGGCCGAAGCGTTGGCTGGCAAGAACACAGTGGAAATCGACACGCTCGGAAACAAAGCTTATTCCGCCGCGGATCAGTTCGAATTGCTGGCGCGAGCGATTCTGGCCGCCATTGACCACCACGCACCTGAGTTCCCGATGAAAACCAGCGGCCTGATCGGACCGGACGGTGCCTTTGTCGCCTCAGCCGCCATCGTCCGGGTGCCTTGGCTCGCCTTTCGCGACACGCTCCGGGATGCGGTGGATTTTATGGCGAAAGAACATCGCGTTCCGGCGCGCGTCTTTGTGGGACCAGATCCGGTATCGCCGGCGGACTTTCTCGTCGGGGTCGCCTCGGTTTACCTGGCGCTTTCCACGGAAGGCAAGCTCCCGACAGACAAGAGCGTCGAATTGGGCAAAGACGTCGAATTGCTCCCGGCGCGGCACATCGCCGCCGACACGCCGGGCCTTTTCGGGGGCTGGATTATTCACAAGGAAGGCTTTCGGGCGCCGAAGATTCTCGAAGTGGCTCGATGGCAAGCGTGGAGTCTCAAGCCGGCAATACTTGCGCCCTGAACGCGATTGTTCGCAAGCGCTTCGCTGCGGCCATCCGTTTGAAAGCGTCATGTTGCACTTTCGCGACGCGACGCTGGTTCGATTCGATGCCGGAGAAAGAACCCGTTGCTCTCAATCGCGCCCGGAACTAAACTGGCGCGTGCTCAGTTCTCGCGTGCGGTGGGATGAACTGTTCAAAGGATGCTGCTGGTTAAGAAACTGGCGGCTGCTGGTCATATTCGTTTGGTGTTCCAGCCTGCTCCAGGGCCTGGCGCAAACGAACAGCAACAATTTCATCCGCGGGACCCATCGACAACTCAATGACAATGGCGCCTGGTCTTGGTTCATGGACGAGCGAGCCATTGTTGATCATGGCCGACTCCTTGCCGGTTCCGTGCGCTCGAACGGTGAGTTTGGCGACTCCAGTTTCCCAGGCTGGGGTAATGTCGAGCTGTCGATCTACGATCTAAACTCGCAAGAGACCAATGTCGTCGTGTTAAGCCCCCGGTTCGAACAGGATGATCATGATAGCCCCGCTTTGTTTGTCTTGAAGGATGGGCGCTACCTTGCCGCGTATACCCGCCATGGACAGGAAACGCGTCTTCATTATCGAATCTCCACGCGCGTTGGGGATCCGACCGAGTGGGGGCCCGTTCAGCAGTTTAACAGTCCTGGCGGCGGCGGTCAGTTTCGCGGAGATAATGTTACCTATTGCAACCTGTTTCGACTCAGTGAAGAAGCCGATCGGACTTACCTGTTTTACCGCGGGGTGGGCCTCGATCCCAACTACCTGGTATCCGATGACGACGGTCGTTCCTGGCGGTATGGCGGTCACGTTTTTCGCGGACGCGGTGGCTACAGCCCGTATGTCAAGTACGCCAGCGATGGTCGAGGGACGATTCACCTGATCGCGACTGAAGATCATCCGCGGAACTTCGACAACAGCCTTTATCACGCGTATCTCCACCATGGCGTCATGCATCACAGCGACGGCACGGTCATTGGACCGCTCTCGACCAGCACCAATACCAGTCTGCATGCCTGGGACTTGACCAGGATCTACCAAGGCGGCCCAACGAACGTCGCCTGGATGTGCGATGTCGAACTGGACGGCTCCAATCCGGTCGTGCTGTTCACGGCCCAGCGGGACGGCGCCGGCCTGCCGATGGGTTCCGGCGGGATGGACCATCGCTACCATTACGCGCGTTGGGATGGCCGCAGCTGGCACACTCAGGAAATTGCTTTTGCCGGCACCCGTTTATATCCGGGCGAAGATGATTACACCGGGCTGGGGGCTATTGATCCGCAACATCCCTCGAATGTTTACATCTCGACCGATGCCGACCCGACGACAGGCCGGCCCCTGATCAGCAAGGCTAACTTTCGTCGTCATCATGAGCTCTTCCGTGGCCTGAGCACTGACCAAGGGCGGACCTGGACCTGGTCCAGCTTGACCGCGAACTCATCGACGGACAACTTGCGCCCCATCGTCCCGCGTTGGAATGATCCTCGAACGGCGGTGGTTTGGATGCGGGGCGCCTATCGAGTCAATCGAGGAGAATGGACGACCAAAGTCATGCTGAGCATACTTTCCCCCAATGATTGGACGCCTTAAGCTGCGCACTGCATGGAAACGTCTTCGCACTTCGATACTCTAATTATTGGCGGCGGCCCTGGCGGAAGCGCCACCGCCACTTACCTCGCCCGCGCAGGGAAACGAGTCCTGGTGCTCGAGAAAGAAGTGTTCCCGCGCTTCCATATTGGCGAATCTTTGCTTCCGTACAACCGTAAGCTCTTCGAAGAAATGGGAGTGCTCCCTGCCTTCGAAGCGGGCGGCTTCATCAAAAAATGGGGCGCGCAGTTTCACTTGGGCAACGGCAGCAAAGCCCTCCACCTGGTTTTTCAAAATGGCCGGTTCACCAGGGAAAGCCTCGCGTTCCAGGTCGAGCGCGCCACCTTTGATCACATTCTGCTCAAGCACGCGCGCGCGTCCGGCGCAGATGTTCGCGAGGGTTGGACCGTCACTCGGGCTGAAGCCAATTCGCAACAGGCTCGGATCGAAGCAACCAGTCCGGATGGCCAAAAGCATCAGTTCGAAGGCTCCTTCCTGGTCGATGCGAGCGGTCGCACCAACCTGACGGGCAATCAGGAAGGGCTGCGCGAGATGCATCCCCGCTTGAGAAAACTGGCCGTCTTCGGGCACTTCTCTGGCGTGCAGCTCGATCCGGGCGAGAAGTCTGGAGACACCATCATCGTTCGGCTGGAGAATAAGTGGTTTTGGGTCATCCCGATCGGCCCGGACAAAGTCAGCGTGGGCTGTGTGCTCGACAAAGAGGATTTCCTCAAGGGCAAAGAGGCACCGGAAGCGCTTTTTAACCGGCTCTGGCAGTCGAGTCCGCCGCTTTCCGCCCGATTGCAGAACGCCAAGCTGATCGGCCAAATCCAGACCACAACTGACTTCTCCTACCATAATCGCCGGCTTGCCAGCCCTCGACTCTTGCGCGTCGGTGATGCAGCCGGATTTATGGATCCGATCTTCTCCGCGGGCGTGTTTCTGGCCATGCATTCCGGACGGGAAGCCGCCCATCTCATTTTGGACGCCCTCGCCTGTGGCGATGATGGCGGACGCCGATTAAAGAGATACGAGCGTAAACTTTACAACGCGATGAAGCTGTATTGGGACATGGTGGAAGGCTTCTACACCACCCCTTTCATGGAGGTTTTTCTCGAACCACGTCATCGCTTTGATTTGCCCGCCGCAGTTACGGCCATCCTGGCGGGTGAAGTTCATTTGAACTGGGCACTCTGGTGGCGGCTGCGCTGTTTTGCCGCCATCGTTCGCATTCAAGCGTGGTGGCCTCTCCTGCCTCGTATTTCCTTTAAGTAGCGCGCCGGTTTACAGCCAGCCCGTTAGATGGGAGACTAACCGCGTCGGAGGACGTGGTCATCAACCGGGAGGTGGCATGGAAGCGGAGGAGGTGAAGCAGAAGCAGGAGACGGAGCAACGCCAGGCTGAGGAGCGCAGTTCGCCAAGCGGGCGCATCGTTTACAAAGCCATCTTACAGGAGGGGCGGGAAGAATTGGAACGGCCAACGTCCGCTCTGTTTTGGTCCGGCCTGGCAGCGGGCTTATCCATGGGGTTTTCCATGATCACCGAGGCGCTCTTGCGGCAACACCTACCGGAAAGCAACTGGCAACCCTTGGTTTCCAAGTTCGGCTATAGCATGGGTTTTCTTTTGGTCATCCTCGGTCGACAACAACTCTTCACCGAGAATACCCTCACTCCGATCCTGCCGTTACTCCTGGAAAAAAGCGTTCGAACGCTGGCGAATGTTTTCCGCCTCTGGGCCGTGGTCCTTACGGCAAACCTGCTGGGTGGTTTGGCCGTGGCATGCGTCGCGATGCGAACCAGCGTGTTTGACGAGCCGATGCGGCATCAGTTCGCCGAGATGGGACGAGAAGCGATGCAGTTCGGGTTCGGAACGGTCCTGGTCCGCGGCGTTTTTGCCGGTTGGCTAATCGCGTTAATGATTTGGCTATTGCCCTTCGCTGAGGCGGCGCGGGTTTGGGTCATTATCCTCCTCACTTATATCGTCGGGCTCGCTCATTTCAGCCACATCATTGCCGGTTCCATCGACATCTTTTCGCTCGGCTTTGCTGGCGATCGGGCTTGGGGCGACATCGTTCTCAACTATCTCGTGCCCGCGCTGATCGGCAACACCATTGGCGGCGTTACCCTGGTCGCGGCGCTCAATCATGCGCAGATCGTCTCAGGCGCGGAGGGGGAAGACGTTTAGCCGGGTGGCCAGGACATGGCGCGGCCACCGAGGATGTGACAGTGCAAGTGCGGCACGGACTCACCCGCATTGGGACCGTTGTTGATCACCAGCCGATAGCCATTCTGTTTCAAGCCGAGCTTGGCTGCTACCTCAGTCGCTTTCAGCAGCAGATGCCCAAGGAGCTGATGATCGGTTGGCACCGCCTCCGCTATCCGCGGAATGACGCGCTTGGGCACGATGAGCACGTGCACCGGCGCCGCCGGCTTGATGTCCCGAAAAGCCAGCACCAGGTCATCCTCGTACACTATGTCGGCCGGAATTTCGCGGGCGACGATCTTTTCGAAGAGTGTTTTGCTCATATCCGAACGGAAAGCGTCCCTGGACTTGGTCGGGCCGATTATCGGACCACTACATCGCACGAAAGCGTCGGCGCCTCTAAGATGAGGCAATCTCGGAGATAGCCGACAATCTGGTCGTTCAAGTTTTGGCAGCGCGGCGTCCAACGCTTCGCCCCAATTAACGACTTCACGCAGTGGCGCAGCCCATGGAAATGCAAAACTTTGGCTGTCCCGTTCGCTCGATCGCGAACCGCGGCCCGAAGTTTGGGGAAAAAGCTCAGCTCAAATTCCTTGTCCGCATTCGAGGCTAATTGCCGGAGGTCGAAGCTCGAGATGTCTTTCGAATCTGGCAGGTCTTTGGTCGCAACGCCGAGAGATTGCAGCGCTTGTTCCAACGCGCGCGCAAACTCAGCCACCGTAACCGAGGTCCGGCCCAGGTCCGTCCGAAAATAATGGAGCACGGCAGCGGCTGCTTGCCGGATCAGCTCCGACTCGATTGAGCCGGCCGCTTCACCGATGAGCTCGACCGCCACCAACTCAGCCGCGCACGGGATGATCTGACCGGGGGGCGTTTCGACGAACAAGAAGTCTTTGTGTAGTTGGATCATACCTGTTCCTCCAGCTTCTTTACGGCTTGAACGAAATCATTCGCTTCCTGGAACCGGCGGTAAACACTGGCGAAGCGAACGTAAGCGACCTCATCTACATTACGCAATCCCTGCATGACGCGCTCTCCAATGGCCAGCGACGGCACCTCGCGGTCGTACTTCTCTCCAATCTCATCGACGATGTTCTGGACCAAGTCATCGATCGCTTTTGGGCTAACCGGCCGTTTCTGACACGCTTTCTTTATTCCGGAGAGCAACTTATCCCGGGAGAATTCCTCCGAACGGCCGTCCCGTTTGATGACCATCAAGTCGTCGTTTTCGATCTGCTCGTAGGTAGTAAACCGGTGCCCGCAGGCAAGGCACTCCCGGCGGCGGCGGATTGTAGAGCCCTCTTTGGAGCTTCGCGAATCGATCACCTTATCTTCCTGCCAACCGCACTTCGAACATCGCATAGTGGGAGCCAGACTACTCCTAAAAGTAGTGTTTACCAAGTAGCACACTAAACCTTGTGGTGTCAACGAGTTTTCCGGCGAGCCCCACCCAGTCCGTCAGGTCGCGTCGGGCTTCTTCCGCAGTAAACTCAAAGTAGAAACAAAGTAGATCCGAAGATTAAACAGAGTATACACGAAACGCGTTCGAGTATTCTTTGTGTTATCTTTGGGGCATCTTTGTGTGTACTTTGGGTATAGTAGCGAAGAAGAGCGAGTCACGTGCGTTTTTAAACGAATGTCATTCATTCGGATCTGTGCACTATTCGTGCACACCGATGTAAGTCTCTGATGCTCATAGGTCAGGTCGATTGAAAGCGTTTGCTCTGATCTTTTGAAATCAACCGACACCGGTTCAGGGGGTAAGCAGTCCGCCGAACAGCCGAAGAAAATTCGCTTCAACTTGAGTCGCAAGCGTTTCCAAATCGAGCTCGAGCAATTCGGCTGCGAATTGGTACACCTGTCGGAGGTTTGCCGGGTGGTTGATCTGCTTACCAGAGCCCTGTTCGATAAGCGGAAAGGCGATACGGGAGTCGGGCAGGAGTTGGTCAGGCGCATCCGTCTCAATCAAAAGTCTTTCGATCGGAACGTGCTGGAACGATTCACGTTGTCGGACTTTCCGTTCGTGGGCGAAATAACCGGGAAGTGAGAAATAGGCGCCGAGCCCGACTAACTCTGGAATCAGCTCACGGGCGCCTCCGAACGAATGCAGCAGAAAGCCGCACGCGGGGCGGGGTTCCTGGTGCAGGATTTCGATTAACCTGCCCCAGGCCTGGAGGCAATGGATGCTGACCGGGAGGTTCCGTTCGGCGGCAATCCGGAGCTGGCGGCTGAACATTTCTTCCTGGAGCGGGAAATCGTAATCTTTGATCCACCGGTCGAGACCGATTTCACCCACGCTGGAGGGTAGTTGGTCCAAAGCGCCGATGAGGTTTCTTTCCCAATCTGGCGATCGTTCTTTAACGTACCAGGGGTGGTATCCGAAGGAGGGAACGACCTGGGGACAAACTCGGGCCAGGTCTGCGACTTGCGGCCAATCCTGTTCGGAAGACCCGTTGACGACCATACGAACGATCGGTTCGGCCTGGATCGTCGTTAAAATAGAAGAGCGGAACGGCGTCAGGCGCTCATCTTGCAAATGATTATGGGCGTCGTAGAGGCGCAGCACAATAGAACGTAACATTTTGCGGGGTAATCGTGTCAAAAGACTTAGTGAACGTCGTGCGAGCTGACTTTTCGGCGAAACGGGAGCGGATTGCCTTTACGCTGATTGAACTGCTGGTGGTGATTGGGATCATCGGCATTCTGACATCCATGCTTTTACCGGCCGTAAGCAAAGCGAAAGGGTCGGCGCAACGCATTGCCTGCGTGAACCAGGAAAAGCAGCTGGCGCTGGCGTTGCATATGTATGCGGACGATAGCGGCGGTTATTTCCCGCCGCGGATCCAAACGAACCGCTGGTGCACGACATTGCGTCCCTATTACCAGGAACTAAAGATCTTGAAGTGTCCGGCGGATATTTGGGCCAAGGCCAGCACCAGTCCTGCCGCCGGCGGCACGAATCGACCGGCTGAGTCGGCACCGCGGACTTACCTGATCAACGGCTTCGACGATTACTATCGCAGCGTGGTGGGGCGGGCGGGCATGCCTGGCTTCCGCCGGTTAGGCAACGGCGAGATCGTGATCAACGAGAAAAACATTCCTGATCCGTCGATGACAATCACGTTTGGTGAGCGTGACAATCGGCCGGGCGCCCGGCCGCAGTACCACATGGATTACGACGCGCTCGATGACCTCACCGGGTTAAACCAGAATCTGCATGGGAACTCGGCTCGAACAGGGAAGGGCGGCGGATCGAACTATGCCATGGTCGATACTCACGTCGAGTTCATCAAGTACGGGCGGACCTTTAGTCCGTTAAATCTCTGGGCGGTCTTTCCCCAGGAACGCAGTCTTGGCATGACGCCGCCATGAACACGAACAAGCGCATTTGGATTCAGGTCGGGGTTTTTGGAGCATTGGCGCTGGCTTACCTTCTGTTTTTCACCGATTGGTTGCGGCCTGAACCGATCGAAATCGTTTCCCAAATTCGATACGCGGTGCAGAACCCGCACTTTGGCCGGCCGGTGGTTAAAAAGGTTGGCGGCACCAATGGCCCACCTCAGACGAATCACCTGGTCAAGATCGAGAAGATCGTCACGACCAAACGCGCTGATGAGCCGATCCTGCGCGATGCCGACGGTGATGTCGCACATGTGACCTTTACTCTTGACGACGCCTATCGCCTGACGCACTTGCGCGTGGAGGACGTTCCCGCCGACGGGTCAGCCCCGAAAACGCTGTGGCTGCTGAAGGGGAAGAGTTGGCCGACGCGATCGCTGGTTTATGGCGTCGTGCCGCAAGGGATGCTGCCAGTCCTGGAAGGGACCAAAGCCGAACCGCTCAAGCCTGAGGTGCCGTACCGTCTGATCGTGGAAGCGGGCCGCCGGCGCGGCACGAATAATTTCAGAACCGTGCCGCGGTTCACGGAGTAAAGGATTGGTCCAAGAGACACGTGAAAGAGCGGTGCTCTTCCGCCAGCTTCTCTATCCTTAAACCGATCGGTAACCTGACCTCGATCGGCCGTCCTCCGAAACCGATCGGAGCTACGGCAGCTGGGTGTGGCCCATCAGGTAACGATCGCATTCGCGGGCGGCTCCGCGGCCTTCGTTAAATGCCCAAACCACCAGGCTCTGGCCTCGCCGACAATCGCCAGCGGCGAAGACGCCTTTGATGCTGGTCGAATATTTCCCGAACTCCGCTTTGATATTGGTGCGCGAATCCCGTTCGATGCCGAGCTTTTCGAGCAGTGTCTGTTCTGGGCCTAAAAAGCCCATCGCTAACAGGACCAATTGTGTCGGGCGGACCTGTTCGGTGCCAGCCACCTCTTTCGGAACGAACCGACCAGCTTCGTCTTTGTCCCAACGGATCTGGACGGTATGGACGGCTTTGACATGGCCTTGCTCGTCCCCTTCGAATTTTTTGGCGGTGGTGAGGTAAACGCGCGGATCGTTGCCGAAAACGGCTGCCGCTTCTTCCTGTCCGTAATCCAGGCGGTAAACCTTGGGCCATTCCGGCCAGGGATTATCGGATGCGCGCTGCATCGGCGGTTTGGGGAGAATCTCGACCTGGACCAGGCTGCGGCAGCCATGACGGAGCGAAGTGCCGACACAGTCGGTGCCCGTGTCGCCGCCGCCGATGACCATCACGTCTTTGGCATGGGCGGAAATGAAGGTGCCGTTCTTTTTGCCGTCCAGCAGTGCCTTGGTATTGCCATGGAGAAATTCCATAGCGAAATGAACGCCCTTAAGCTGTCGACCTTCGATGGGCAGATCGCGCGGCTTGGTTGCCCCGGTGCAAAGCACGACTGCGTCGAACTCTTTCAGGAGGTTTTCGGCAGGATAATTGACGCCGACTTCGGTGTTGGGGACGAAGTTGATTCCTTCTTTGGCGAGCTGATCAATGCGGCGCTGAACGACCTCCACTTTATCCAGCTTCGGATTGGGAATGCCGTACATGAGCAGCCCACCGACGCGATCCGCGCGCTCGAAAACAGTCACCCAATGTCCCGCCTTATTCAGTTGAGCCGCGGCGCACAGCCCGGCCGGGCCGGATCCGATGATGGCGACCTTTTTGCCGGTTCTAACCGAGGGTGGTTCGGGAGTGATCCAGCCTTCGTCCCAACCGCGATCCGCGATCGTGCACTCGATGTTTTTAATCGTGACGGGCGGGGCGTTGATCCCGAGCACGCAGGAGCCTTCGCAAGGAGCTGGGCAAACGCGCCCGGTGAAATCGGGGAAGTTATTGGTTTTATGGAGGCGATCGAGGGCTTCACGCCAAAGGCCGCGATAAACAAGATCGTTCCATTCGGGAATGAGGTTGTTGATCGGGCAGCCTGAGGCCATGCCGCTCAGGAGCGTGCCGGTGTGGCAAAAAGGAATGCCGCAGTCCATGCAACGGGCTGCTTGTTCGCGCAGCTTCTTCTCCTCCATGTGGAGATGGAACTCATGCCAGTCCTTGATGCGCTGCAGGGCAGGGCGGTCGAGCGGCAGCTCGCGGAGATATTCAATAAAGCCGGTGGGTTTTCCCATTGTCGATTGGTAGCTAAGATTGAGGAGTGTGCATTAGCCGCCGCCGATCCGGGCGAGATCTTTGGCGTTCTCCTCGAAAGCGGCCATGAGCGCATCATCGCCACTCAGACCGGAGCTGGTGACGCGCTGGATAGCCTTGAGCATGCGCTGATAATCGCGCGGCATGACTTTGACGAATTTCGGCACAATGACATCCCAAAGCGCCAATAACTTGCGCGCGCGTTCGCTTTGGGTGAACTCGGCATGGCGTTGGATCATTTCCCGGACTTCCTCGATCTCGGTTGGATCGTCCAGCTTTTCCAGATCGACCATTTGTCGGTTGCAGCGTTTCGGAAAGTCGCCGTTCTCGTCCAGGACATAAGCGACCCCGCCGGACATTCCCGCGGCGAAATTACGGCCGGTCTGTCCTAGAATGACGACGCGACCGCCCGTCATGTACTCGCAGCCGTGGTCACCGACCGCTTCAACTACCGCGCTCACTCCGCTGTTCCGAACGCAAAAACGCTCGCCGGCCATGCCGCGAATGTAGGCTTCACCGCTGGTCGCGCCGTAGAAAGCGACGTTTCCAATTATGATGTTGTCTTCCGGAACGAACGTGGAGCCGTCTGGCGGGAAGACGACGATCCGGCCGCCGGAAAGGCCTTTGCCGACATAATCGTTGGCATCGCCTTCGAGCACGAAGGTCATGCCTTTGGGCATGAATGCGCCGAAGCTCTGTCCGGCCGATCCCTTGAAATGAATGCGGATGGTGTCCTCGGGCAATCCTTCCGCCCCGTAGCGGCGGGTCAGTTCACTTCCCACAATCGTGCCGACCACGCGATGGACGTTGCGGATGGGCAACGTGGCCCGGACCGATTCGCCCCGGTCCAGCGCGGGTTCGCACAGCTTGAGCAGGAGAGTATTGTCGAGAGCCTTTTCCAGGCCGTGATCCTGCGCGATTTGGCGGTAGCGCCCGACATCGGACGCTACCTTGGGTTGATACAGGACATTGGTTAAATCGAGCCCGCGCGCTTTCCAATGATCGACCGCTTTCTTGACCTCGAGCCGATCGGTCCGGCCGATCATCTCGTTCATGGTGCGGAAACCCAATTGCGCCATCAACTCCCGCACTTCCTGGGCGATGAATCGCATGAAATTGACCGCGTGGGCGGGGTCGCCGGTGAAGTTCTTGCGGAGGTTCGGGTCCTGGGTGGCAACGCCGACCGGGCAAGTGTTCAGATGGCAGACGCGCATCATGATGCAACCGAGCGCGACCAGGGGCGCGGTGGCGAATCCGAATTCTTCAGCGCCGAGCATGGCGGCGACAATGACATCGCGGCCGGTTTTGAGTTGTCCGTCCGTTTCGACAGCGATGCGGCTGCGGAGATTGTTCAGGACGAGCGTCTGGTGCGTTTCGGCCAAACCGAGTTCCCACGGGATGCCCGCGTGCTTGATGCTGGTTTGCGGGGAAGCGCCCGTGCCACCGTCGTATCCACTGATCAGGACGACGTCTGCATGGGCTTTAGCCACGCCGGCCGCTACAGTTCCGACCCCGACTTCCGCGACCAGCTTGACGCTAATCCGCGCGCGGTGGTTGGCGTTTTTTAGATCGTGAATCAACTCAGCCAAATCTTCGATCGAGTAAATGTCGTGATGCGGCGGGGGCGAGATCAACCCGACACCAGGGGTGGCGTGACGGACTTTGGCGATCCACGGGTAGACTTTGCCACCGGGAAGCTGGCCGCCTTCGCCGGGCTTGGCACCTTGGGCCATTTTGATCTGGAGCTCCTGGGCGTTGACCAGATACAGGCTGGTGACACCGAACCGGCCCGAGGCGACTTGCTTGATCGCGCTATTCTTGGAATCGCCGTTCGGCTCAGGAACGTAACGAGCCGGATCTTCGCCGCCTTCGCCCGTGTTGCTCTTGCCGCCGATCCGGTTCATGGCGATGGCGAGCGCCTCATGCGCTTCTTTACTAATCGAGCCGTAGGACATGGCGCCCGATTTAAACCGCTTCATGATGACTTCAAGCGGCTCGACATCGTCGATCGGGATCGGCTTGCTCGGTTTAAAGTCCAGGAGCGACCGCAAGGTGCAATGGCGTTTCGACTGATCGTTGACCAGGGTCGAGTATTCTTTGAAAACTTTGAAGCTGCCAGTGCGACAGGCTAGTTGGAGCTTGTGCACCGTTTGCGGGTTGAACAGGTGGAACTCGCCGTCGCTCCGCCACTGGTACTGACCGCCCGGATCCAAGGTCGGGCCGCTAACTGGAATCGGTGGGAACGCGTGCTCATGCCGAACGAGCACTTCCCGGGCGACGACTTCCAGATCGATCCCACCGACGCGGGATGGGGTCCAACTAAAGTACTTATCGACCACCGCCTGGCTCAGGCCGATGGCCTCAAACACTTGCGCGCCCCGATAGCTCTGGATGGTCGAGATCCCCATCTTGGAGATGACTTTGACCACGCCTTTCACGGCCGCCTTGACGTAGTTCTTGCAGGCCGTCTTGGGATCGATGTTGATGAGCAATCCCTGGCGGATCATGTCGTCGATCGTTTCAAAAGCCAGGTACGGGTTGATCGCACCGCAGCCGTATCCGATCAGCAACGAGAAATGATGCACTTCGCGCGGTTCACCCGACTCAAGCACCAAACCAACCCGGGTGCGGGTACCTTCCCGAATGAGGTGATGATGGAGCCCCGAAACCGCCAGCAGCGCTGGAATGGGCGCGAGGTCCTGGCTAATGCCGCGATCGGACAGAATCAGGATGTTGGCGCCTTCCTGAATGGCCCGACTGGCATCACGACAGAGCGACGTCAACGCCTCCTCCAGCCCTTTGGCGCCCTCAGCCGCCTTAAAAATAATCGGGAGCGTGATCGCTTTAAAGCCGGGTTCGGAGACGTACTGCAGCTTGGCCAGCTCTTCATTGGTCAAGATCGGCGTCTTCAGCTCGATCAGCCGGCAGCTTTCCGGCTCGGGCCGGAGCAGGTTTCGTTCGGAGCCGATGGTCGTCTCCGCGGACGTTACGATTTCTTCCCGGATGCAATCGATGGGCGGGTTCGTGACTTGGGCGAAGAGCTGCTTGAAATAATTGTAAAGCAGCTGTGGCTTATCCGAGAGAACCGCCAAGGGCGTGTCGGTGCCCATGGAACCGACCGGCTCAACTCCATCGCGGGCCATTGGCGCCATGACGATGCGCAGATCTTCGAAAGTATAGCCGAAGGCCTGCTGGCGTTGCAGGACGGTTTCGTGGCCCGGTTCAGGTAATTGGCTGACGAGCGGCAGATCGGCCAGCGGCAACATGTGCTGCTCAATCCACTGGGCGTACGGTTGTTCGGTTGCGATCTTCTGTTTGATCTCTTCGTCGGCCACGATACGGCCCTCGCTGGTGTCGATGAGAAACATGCGGCCGGGCTGGAGGCGCCCTTTATGCAGGACCCGTTCCGGTGCGACATCCAGAACGCCAACTTCCGACGCCATAATGACCAGGTCGTCTTTCGTGACGTAATAGCGCGAAGGGCGCAGTCCGTTCCGGTCGAGGACAGCGCCGATCTGAACCCCATCCGTGAAGGCGATGGAGGCGGGACCGTCCCACGGTTCCATCAGGCAGCTGTGGTACTCGTAAAAAGCCTTTTTCTCCTCGCTCATGCTCTCGTGGTTGGTCCACGGCTCCGGGATCATCATCATGACCGCGTGCGGGAGTGAGCGGCCGCCGAGCACGAGCAGCTCGAGGCAATTATCAAACATGGCGGAATCACTGCCGTTGGTGTCGACGATTGGCAGGATCTTCTTGATGTCGTCGCCGAACAGCTCGGACTCGAACATGGCCTGCCGGGCATGCATCCAGTTGATATTGCCACGCAGGGTGTTGATTTCGCCGTTGTGCGCCAGGTACCGATAAGGATGGGCGCGTTCCCAGCTCGGAAAGGTATTGGTGCTGAACCGGGAATGGACCAGCGCCAGGGCGGTTTCCATGGCCGGATTAGCCAGGTCAGGGTAGTACTCCTCCACCTGTTCGGTCAGGAGCATGCCTTTATAAACCAAGGTCTTGTAGGAAAGACTCGCTACGTAAAAGTATTGTCCCCCTTTCACGCCCGCTCCCCGGATCTCGTTGGCCGCGCGCTTGCGAATGACGAAGAGCTTTCGCTCAAAATCCATGTCGTCTTTCAGCTTCGGGTTCCGGGCAATAAAGACCTGTCGCATGAACGGCTCGGATGCCCGAGCGGTGGCACCGAGCGACATGTTGCTCGTGGGCACCGTGCGCCAGCCGAGAAACTTCTGGCCTTCCTCAGCGACGATGTTCTGGAAGATCTTTTCGCACTGGCGGCGCTCGTCTGGGTCCTGGGGCAGGAAAACCATGCCGGCGCCGTATTCGCCCAAGGAAGGAAGCTTAATCCGCGCATCGCGGCAGGCTTCCTTGAGGAAGGTGTGCGGCATTTGCATAAGAATGCCTGCACCGTCGCCGGTGTTGGCTTCGCAACCACAAGCACCGCGGTGATTGAGGTTGATCAGAATGCTTAAGCCTTGACGGATGATTTCGTGAGACTTCTTGCCTTTGACATTGACGACGAAGCCAACGCCGCAGGCTTCGTGTTCAAACCAGGGATCGTAGAGCCCTTGTTTGGCTGGGAGCCCGTGCCGTTTCATCTGCTCGTGCTTCTGCTTGAAATCGCTGTCCGTCATTAGGGTCGGCGATGTAATCATTATCCGGTCCGTATTGATACAAAAAATTTGGGGATTCTTTACTAGAACCCTGAGCCGTTGCAACACTGGAAATTAGAGGAAGCTAGCGCAGGTTCAAGTTCCCTGGCGAAGCCTTAGCCAAATGGCTCCGTTCTCCGCTTCTCCACCTCGTGCCGTTCTCAGGTCCTCCCACCCTGCCGCGCGCTCGGGTTTTGGCGGAGCCAATTTAAGGGTTTCATCACACGCTGTAGCTGCCCGAACTCACTGCGCCGCCGTGGCCCGTCCAGTTGGTGTGGAAAAACTCGCCGCGCGGTTTATCGAGTCGTTCGTAAGTGTGGGCACCGAAATAGTCGCGTTGCGCCTGGAGCAGGTTAGCCGGGAGCCGCTCGCTTCGGTAGGCGTCGAAGAAGGCGAGGGCCGTGCTAAAGGCGGGGACGGGAATGCCCTTTTTGGCGGCGGCGGCAACGACGGTCCGCCAGCCGCGCTGACTTTTTTGGATCGCCTTTTTGAAGAAGGGATCGAGCATCAGGTTGCTCAGCTTCGGGTTCTTGTCGAACGCTTTCTTGATGTCGCCTAGAAAACGGCTGCGAATAATGCAACCGCCTCGCCACATCAAAGCGACGCCGCCATAGTTTAAATTCCAGTTATACTCCTTGGCTGCGGCGCGCATTAGCATGAAGCCTTGTGCATAAGAAACGATCTTGGACGCATACAGGGCCTGGCGAATGGCTTCGACCAGCTTCGCTCGATCACCTGAAATGGCCGGCTTCGGGCCCCGCAGTTTTTGGGCGGCGGCGACGCGTTCTTCTTTCAAGGCCGAAATCATTCGCGCATAGACGGCTTCGGCAATGAGAGTAATGGGGATGCCTAACTCCTGTGAACTCATGACCGTCCATTTGCCGGTTCCCTTTTGGCCGGCGGTATCGAGGATGTGTTCGACGAGGGGTTGGCCATCGGCATCTTTAAAGGCGAGGATGTCACGCGTGATCTCAATCAAGTAGGATTCCAAGTCGCCCTTGTTCCACTCGGCGAAGACCTGGTGCATTTCCTCGGCGCTCATGCCCAACCCGGTTTTCATCAGGTTGTAAGCCTCGCAAATGAGCTGCATATCGCCGTACTCGATCCCGTTGTGCACCATCTTGACGTAATGGCCGGCACCATTGTCGCCCACCCAATCGCAGCAGGGCGTGCCATCTTCGACTTTGGCGGCAATCGCCTGGAAAATCGGTTTCACTTCCGGCCAGGCTGCCGCCGAGCCGCCCGGCATAATGCTCGGACCGCGCCGCGCGCCTTCCTCACCGCCCGACACGCCCGTGCCGATGTAACGCAAGCCTTTCGATTCGACGTAGCGGGTCCGGCGGATGGTGTCTTCGAACAAGGAATTGCCGCCGTCAATTATGATGTCGCCCGGTTCCAGCAGCGGGAGGAGGTGCTCGATGAACTCATCGACCGGTTGACCAGCTTTGACCATCAACATGACCCGACGCGGGCGTTTCAACAGCCCGACCATCTCTTCCAGCGAGTGAGCGCCCAGGACGTTCGTTCCTTTGGCTTCCTTGTTCAGGAACTCGTCCACCTTTGAAACGGTTCGATTGAAGGCGACCACGACGAAGCCGTGATCGTTCATATTGAGGATCAGATTCTGGCCCATCACGGCCAGCCCAATGACTGCAATGTCGGCTTTAGCTTCCATGTTTACATCCCAACGTCACCGTCGGAAGCACCACCATACAAAAGCGGCTTGCCTCCGCCAGTAGTTTTTTCCAATCACATGCCCATTATTTCGTAGCCGCAGTCGACATACAGGACCTGGCCGGTGATCGCGGCGGCACCGTCGCTCGCCAGGAAGACACCGGTCGCACCCAACTCGTCCGGAAGGACGTTCCGTTTTAAAGGCGCTTTTTCCTCGTAGCGGCGGAGCATCTCCGTAAAGCCGGCAATGCCGCGCGCCGCCAAGGTGTTGACCGGCCCCGCGCTGATGCAATTAACGCGAATACCTTTTGGGCCCAGGTCGTAGGCCAAATAGCGGGTGCTGGCTTCCAAGGAGGCCTTGGCCACGCCCATCACATTATAGCGCGGCACCACCTTGACCGCGCCATAGTAAGACATGCTGACAATGCTGCCGCCTTCCGTCATGAGCGGAACCGCGGCGCGCGTCAATCCCACCAAGGAATAGGCGCTTACATCATGCGCGACGCGGAACGCTTCCCGGCTCGTGCTCAGAAAATCGCCTTCCAACGCCTCGCGTGGAGCGAAGGCAACGGAATGAAGCAATAAGTGCAGTTTCCCGAACTTTTCGCGGAGCGCGGTAAAGACGCGATCGATTTCGTCGTCCTTGGTGACATCACATGGCAACAGGAGCGTGTCGGTCCCGAAGGTGCCAACCAGGTCTTCGACGTTTTCTTTGAGACGTTCGCCTTGATAGGTGAAAGCGAGCGTTGCTCCCGCTCGATGCCAAGCCTGTGCGATCGCCCAGGCAATGGAGCGCTTGTTCGCCACACCGACCACAAGCCCGACTTTTCCAGCAAGTAAGGACATAGGTTGTTCTGCCACTTGGGCGGAAAGCATGGGGCCAAGCGGCGGAAGGATCAAGGCTCGAGCGTTTGAGGGAAAGCCGAGTCTTCTGACCCGACCTTGGGCCTAATGTGGTCACGTCAAATCAGTTTGGTCCTTTGCCTGATTCCTTCAAGCGACGTAGCGAATGCCGTCACGATGAGTATATTGGTCCATGCAAAGGAGGTTCGGTTCGATTCTGCTGGTAGCCACCGCTTTAGCGACAGGCGGTTGTGCGAATTCGGGTTGGAGCACAAATACACCAAGGGGGACGACGACCATCGCCATGATCGGCCGACCCGGGGCAACGGTGGACGGTTCCTACGTCCAGGACGGCCGGCGTCTTCAGTTCAGCGCCGTCTTGCCGGTCTCAATCACGAGAACGGGGTTGTCAGAATTCCAGGTCGTTAAGAAGTCGCCCGAAGAAGATCTGGTGCTTGCGGCGCAAACCGATGACCGAGGGTGGCACTCGGAAGCCATAAGCCAGGCGGGTGCGGACGTTGTCGGGTTGGAAGTTCAAGTGAACAAAGGGATTTCAGTGGAGCGATTGGTGCCGTAACGATCAGGTCAACGACCTTTTGCGAATCCGATGATTAGCCAGAGAGACTTGAGCACGGGCAAGCTCTCTTCCGGAGGCGGCTGGTTCGCGTAAACGACGTGCGAATAGTAGCTGCTCAGCAAGCGTGCTTCATGCGTGAGCGCGGGCATGTGTTTGGAAAGGCGCTCTGCATATTCCAAGGGTGTCTCGCTCGGTTCCGGGGTGAATCCGCGCGCTGACGCCCACATCTTTAAGCCGGTAAAGCTGTAACAGACCAGGTCCGCCAACGACATGCGAGCTGCCTGCCCGGTCTGAAACGGATCCGAAAGGAGTCGCACTTCCAGGTGGGTTGCTCCAGGTGTGGAGCCAATTGCTCGCGCCCTTTTAGATTTCGGCAATCGCAAGCTCGTCAGCCAAGCCCGAAGCGCCTTCAGGCCCGCTCGGATTTCCGGCGCGAACCGGAAAACAGCGAACGCCAATAAGATCAGTGCAACCAGGTACGGAAGCCATTTAAAGAGCGAACCGCCCGAAACCGGAACGGGAGGCGCAGAGGTATTAATCTTGCCTTGACCAGAGCTACCGCCCGACGACTGCTTCCTGGAAGCCTGGGTTTGCGGGTCGCTCCCGCTCTCCTTTTGCTGGTCTTCGCTGGACATCTGGTCGCGCGCGTTCCGATCTGAACCTTGCTCCGAACCGGAGTCACCTTCGTCTTGAGATCGGGAGCTGAGACGAGTCACGACTCCAGCCATCGAATAGGGAGTGTTCGGCCTGGGTAGAAGCAAGCCCAGGATCAGGACGAGGATGGCGATGCCGGCACCCGATGTCACCCACGTGCCGGCGACTGCCCCGGGCATGATCAAAAATCGCTGCCGCAAGTAGCGGCGCAATCCAAGAAAGCTGGTCAAAAGCAAGAGGACCAACGCCGAGGTCAAATAAGCAACCAGGAAACCGAAACTGAGATAACGCTCCTGCACGTCGAGCGGATTGAGCAGGAGCTCGCCCAGCCCAAAGATCGGAATCGCCGCGATCGAAAAATATAGAACCCAGAGCCCAGGAGCGTGCACTTCCTGCTTCTTTTTCCTGGCGGTGGCGCGCTTGGTCGGCTTCGTTCGGACGCCAGGAGGGAACTTCGGGAGCGGTGGTTTGGCTACCGGAACGTTGGCCAGTTCGGCCTCACGGGTCATTTCCGGAGTCGAGCTCGGCACGGCGTGGACCTGCGCTTGCAGGCCATGAAAGCCGCGCTGGAGCCGGCTGAGCTGCAGGAGGCCCTGTCCGGACGCATCCTGGTCTTCATCAATCAGCGTGCAATCGAACACGACACGGTTGCTCATCCACCAGATGGCGCCGAGCAAGAGCCAAACGCCCCAGAGAAAGCCAATATACTGAGTCAACATCACGGACGTCACAGCGGCCAGAGCCAGGCCGTAAGCAAAGGCGGCACCAGGGCTCTTCTCGATCGCAATCCGGGAAACCAGCACCATGGCGAAGACGAACCAAAATAATGTCCAACGGAGCCGGTTTAAATCCCGGCCCGCATAGCCCACCTGCAATAAGAAAAAGACCAGGCTCCCGACCAGCACCATGATCAGGGCCGGACAAATCGCAATGGCCATGTAATCTGCCGGCGTCTTGTCTGGCTTCGCCCTCATACGCGAACGAGCGCTTCGGCGCAAAATTGAGCAGCGGCCGCCTCGTCCGGAATGGTCTGGAATGGGATGTTCTCTTGCAACAATCGTTCAGCCCATTCGGGCGGTGCAGCCCAATTCGGGTGTTCCGGCTCGCCGACCGTAATAATCAGTGCCAGCACCGAGTAGCCGCGGCGGCGTAAGTTGCCCAGCGCCGCGGCGGTCTCGCTTTTGATTTGACTGAGAATGGCCAGAACCGTGGCTGAGCGCGGCAAGCGCGGTCCAGCCTCTTGGACCAATTCTTCAAACGGGAATTCCTGAGTCAATTCCAGACGCGCCAGGGTTTCGAGGATCCGTTGAAATTGGCCCGCATCGCGCCTGGTCTCGACGGCGACAGGGATTAAGCGGCGGTTATCCTTCTGCACGTGCAAGCCGCGACTGGCGAACTCACGAGTCTTAAAGGTCAGGTCCCAGCCCTGGAACTTCATTCGTTCGACCGCGTCTCGGCCGTTCGAAACGAGCCCGGCTTGTTGGCCCATTTGCAGCACGGCCTGGGCAATTGTGGCCGCCGTCGTCACGGCCAGTTCGGAGGCGTAGATGCGCGTGTCCGGCAGGAACGCATCGACATGAAAATCCAAAAGGATCGTCGTTCCGACAACAGCCGACGATTCGAACGTCTTGGTTTGCAGAGTCCCAGTCCGGGCGGTCGCGCGCCAATGAATACGGTTGACCGGATCGCCATGTTCAAACGCCCGAACGCCCGAAATCCGGGTCGGATCCTCGAAGAGTCGATGAGAGAGTCGGATCTCACCGATCGGGCGGGGCGAGTCGATATCGTAGGTGTCCAAAGGCAAGACCTTCGGAAACACCATGACAAAGAACGGTTCAGTCAAGATCCGGTAGCTCCGCTGTAACCCAAACAGATCTCCAGTTTCCGCCAGGAGCGGTCCGAATTGAAAATAGCCGCGGCGCAGGCATTCGATCTCAAGCTGGAACGTTTTACTCTCGCCTCTCCCGAGCCGCGCGAGGGCGAGCCAGGCGCCTTTGACCTTCAGGCGAGGCGGGCGCACGTCCAAATCCGCCAACGGAACGGAATCTTCCAATAGTAACCAGGGAATCCGAAACGGCCCACGATTGCGGACCGTGACCGAGACCTGAACGGTTTGACCGATCTCCCGGGCCGAATCGGACCCGATGCGTTCGGCGATGAGCTGCCGTGTCCAAGCGGCTGTAAGAAGGCGGCTAATTGTTACCAGGCCGAGAATGACATAAGAAGCATAAACGAGCAGCCCGAGATGCAGTGGCCACGCCAAAACCAACAGCAGGATAGCCCCGATCACCCATTTCATGTCCGACTTTCCGCTTCCATGCTCGGCACCGTTACATGTTTCAGCACATTGTCCAGCACCTCGCTCACAGTTAACTTGCGCAGCCGACTTTCCGGCCGAAGAATCAGGCGATGGGTCAGTACTGGACCGGCGATTTGTTTGACGTCATCCGGCAGAACGAAACCAAATCCTTGGATGGCAGCAAACGCTTGGGCAGTGCGCAACAGGGCGATCGAGGCGCGCGGGCTGGCTCCAAGCCGAACGGCATCGTGCTCGCGAGTCGCCTGGACGATTCGGAGCAGATATTCCAGAACTTTCGGGTCGACCGTTACCTGGCGGATGGCCAGTTGCGCTTCCAAGACTTCTTTCTGACTTGCCACCGGTTTCAGTTGCTCAATCGGGTGTCCGAGTTGAACCCGCTGCAGCAGCGCCAGTTCCTCGCTCAGTTGAGGGTAACCCAGGCTCAGTCGCATCAGGAAGCGATCTAACTGTGCTTCGGGCAAAGGAAAGGTGCCTTCGTGATCGATCGGGTTCTGCGTCGCCATGAGGAAAAACGGCGCCGACAATGCGTAGACCTTGCCGTCCGCGCTGACTTGTCGTTCTGCCATGGCTTCCAGCAGGGCGGATTGCGTGCGCGGTGTGGCCCGGTTAATTTCGTCAGCGAGAATCACCTGCGCAAACAACGGCCCGGGACGGAATTCGAACTCAGTCGATTTCGGGTTGAAAATGGAGGCGCCAGTGATGTCGTTCGGAAGCAAGTCCGGCGTGCATTGAATCCGTTTGAAGGCGCAATCGACGCTCTGGGCCAACGCCCGAGCTAACATTGTTTTAGCGACGCCAGGAACATCCTCCAACAGAACGTGTCCTTCCGCCAGCAGAGCCACGAGCGTTAATTGGACCTGCTCACGTTTGCCAATAACCACTTTCTCCACGTTATCAATGATGCGGGTCGCTAGTTCGGTCACGGGCGAGTTTTTTTGTTCTCGTGCCCAGGGTCTGGCCGGTTGGAAAACCGGGATCCGGATGGCCGGTGGCGCGCCGGTGCCGAGGTGGGTTTTAGCGCCGCAAGTCGGGCAGTCTACCGTGGTCCCAGCTAGTTCCTGGGGAAACTCGATTTGTTGTCCGCAATTCTGGCAAGGGCACCGTGGCATAGTTGGGTGGAACTTTAGACCAAACCGGCTGAACTGCCTCACGTTAGGCGTGACGAGGCGGTGCGGGAAGACTTGATTTGAAGTGGGTCTTGAGATTCAATAGCCTTGATTAGGGGTCCCGATATGAAGAATCACGCCATTGATCGTCGGACGTTCCTGCGCTGGGGCGTTACGGCCGCTGCTGCCGCACCGCTGAGCACGTTTGCCGCTGACAACCTCGGACTTAAACCTGCCTCCGCTCGTAATCGTTCCGATAGCAAAGTCGCCATCGTCGGTTGTCGTTCCTACGGACCGGAAGTGCAAGCCGCTATGAAGCAGTGCTTCGACTTGCTCGGCGGGATTGGTCCTCTCGTCAAAGACAAAACTGTCACTATCAAAGTCAACCTGACCGGAACCAACTTTACACCGTTCCTGGACCGCCCGGTGGGGGAGACTTACATGACACATTATGCGACCGCGTTGGCCTTGACAGGATTGCTCGTCCAAGCGGGCGCCAAGCGCGTCCGTCTTGTCGAGTCGACGCAGAGCAAAGCGAATCTCGAAACCAGCCTGGATTACGCCGACTGGAATGTCTCTGCACTTAAATCGCTCGGGAACGTGGAGTTCGAGAACACTCGCAACTTGGGCAGGGGGAAAGATTACGCGCAGCTAAAAGTGCCGACGGGCGGTTACATGTTTTCCGAGTTCGCTTTTAACCACGCCTATCACGAAACCGATGTGATGGTTTCGTTGGCTAAACTCAAGAATCACGTCACTGCCGGTGTGACCCTTTCAATGAAGAACCTTTTCGGGATCACGCCCAACTCGCTCTACGGCGATCAGGCGGGCAGCGAGGATGCGACCGACGGCCGCGGACCGTTGCACAGCCCGGTAGGTTTCGACCGCATCAAATTGCCGGGTCTCAAAGCGAATGTCACTTCGCGCGACTCAACTTATCGCGTGCCGCACATTGTGGCGGACATTTGCGCTGCGCGTCCAATTCACCTGGCGATCATCGACGGCATCACCTCAATGAGCGGCGGCGAAGGGCCCTGGTGTCGCGATGCGGCGCCTTTGAAATTCACGTCGCCGGGAGTCTTGATCGCCGGCTTCAACCCGGTTTCGACCGACGCAGTTGGAACGGCCGTCATGGGCTACGACAATCCGCGGGCCATGCGCGGCACCAAGCCGTTCGGCTTTTGCGATAATCACATCCTGCTTGCAGAACAGGCCGGGATCGGAACGGCTGACCTTTCTCAAATCGACGTTCGCGGTTTGAGTATCGAGAAGGCTCGCTATCCGTACGGCTGAGCGCGTCTTTGATTTTCATCAAGGGCGGCGAGGCCGGCCTTTTGGCAGTCTCTCGGAATGACAAGCCCGAGCGCATTGCTTCGCATCTCGATTTTTCACCTGGTCCTGACAGTCTTTCTCCAGGTGCGCGCCGCGGACGGACAAATGGTGCGACAGCTCTTCGCGCATCCTCCCCGCGAGTTTAGTTCCGCGCCGCTCTGGGTGTGGAACGACCTGATTTCGGAAGACCAAATCGTCCTGACTTTGCACGATCTGGCGCAACAGCAGGTTAAACAGGTCTTTGTTCATCCGCGCCCGGGCCTGATGACACCGTATTTGAGCGAGGACTGGTTTCGCTTGTGGCGAGTGGCTTTGCGCGAGGCGGAGCAACTCGACATGAACATCTGGATCTACGACGAGAACTCGTACCCGTCAGGTTTTGCAGGTGGGTACGTTCCCGACGCAATGCCGCAGGCAAGGGGACGCGGCTTAGTCTTTCGTGAAGTGACCTCGGTTCCAAACTGGGATGCATCGACCCTCGGCATTTTTCGCCTGGGCGCGGCCGCGCCGGAAAACGTGAGCGAAGCAGCGCGGGCCGGTCGTCGCTTAAGCGAAGGTCGACATTACCTCGTCGCATCCGTGCAGCGGGCCGCAGACTCTCCCTGGCACGGCAATCGCTGCTATGTCGATTTGCTCTATCCAGGTGTGACGGAAAAGTTCCTGGATATCACGCTCGGCGCGTACCAGCGCGAGTTAGGCTCTCAATTTGGCAAGAGGATTCCTGGCATTTTCACGGACGAACCTAATATCCGACCGGCCGGCGGCTGGCCCTGGACGGAGGATTTGCCCGAGCAATTTCAGAAGCGCTGGGGCTACGATTTGCTCGAGAGCTTACCCAGCTTGCAGTTTGAGACGGGCGACTGGCGTCGCGTTCGCCACAATTATTTCGCGCTGCTCAATGATCTCTTCATTCGACGCTGGGCCAAACCTTATGCCGAGCGGGCGGCTAAGCTCGGGTTGGAGATGACCGGTCATTATTGGGAACACGACTGGCCTGATTGCACCGGCGTGCCCGACAACATGGCGATGTATGCCTTCCCGCAAAGACCGGCGATCGACTGCCTGATGAACCAATACGCGGAGCACACGCACGCGCAGTTCGGCAACATCCGGTCGGTTCGCGAGCTGGGCAGCATTGCCAATCAACTCGGCAAAGCTCGCACCCTTTGCGAAGTATACGGCGCGGGTGGGTGGGATCTTCGATTCGAAGACATGAAGCGACAGGCCGATTGGTTGGGCGTTCTGGGCGTTAACACCTTTGACCAGCACCTGTCCTATCTCACCATTCGCGGTGCGCGGAAGCGGGATCATCCGCAGTCCTTTTCCTATCACGAACCATGGTGGGACGCATACCACATTTGTGGAGAGTACTTGGAGCGCTTAAGTGTCGCCGTTTCACAAGGGCAACAGGTGAACGAGATCCTCGTCCTGGAACCCACCAGTACCGCCTGGATGTATCAGGGTAACGAATCGGCTTTGAAAGAGCTGGGCCAAACCTTTTTCGAGCTCCTCAAAATGCTTGAGTCCGACCAGGACGAGTACGACTTGGGTTGTGAAGATGTGATCGCGCGGCACGGTTCGGTTCAGGGTCGGAGCCTGGTCATCGGTCAACGCGCCTATCACACGGTTGTCCTGCCACCGTTGCTGGAGAACCTGAATGCTCCTACCTGGGATTTGCTCAACGAGTTCATCGCTGGTGGCGGCTCGATCATAAGCTGCAAGCCGCTCCGTCCGTTCCTTCCCCGCCGAGACGGTGAGCTCGCGCCCAACCCGGCCGCTCCGGCGGGGTTTAACGCACGATGGGAGCGCATCGATTGCGAACATCTGTCTGAACTGCTCTCCCAGCGAAGCGCCAACAGCTTTCAGATCACGCGCGCGCCGGGGGATCGTGGAATCCTCTTTCACATGCGCCGCCAGCTCGCTGATGGCGAGCTGCTCTTGCTCGTGAACACGAGTTCAGAGCATTCGTCGCGCGGTCACTTTCGATCGAAGGCGCGTGGAGCTGAACAGTGGGTCTTGGAAACCGGCTCGATCAAACCGTATAACGTTCGACCACAGCCAAGCGGTATCACCGCCGACTATGAACTGCCGCCGTGCGGCAGCTTGCTGCTTTTCCTTTCAAATGGGCCGGTATCGCCCCTCAACGGGCCCCGCGAACTCATTACGGCCGTGGCCGCAGCCGGGCCGGTTGAGGTAACTCGCACCCGTCCGAACGTGCTGGTCCTCGACTACGTCGATGTTGCTGCCGGTGGTGAAACCAGGACAAATCTGTATTTCTACCAGGCGAACCAGTTCGCTTTTGCAAAGAACGGCATGGGCCGGAACCCTTGGGACAGCGCCGTGCAATTTAAAGACGAACTGATCAAGCTGCAGTTTCCTCCAGAAAGCGGCTTTACAGCTACCTACCGCTTTCAGATCGAAGAGGCCGTGCCGAACTCGCTGGCGGTCGTCGTCGAGCGGCCGGATCTCTATCGGATCACATGCAACGGCAAGCTGCTCATTCCCACCTCCGACGCTTGGTGGCTGGACAGATCGTTCGGCAGACTCGAGATCGCGTCCCTGGCCAAGGTTGGGGAGAATGAAATCACGCTGCGAGCCGCTCCGTTCACATTATTTCATGAGCTCGAATCGATTTACATTCTTGGGGATTTCACCTTGCGGCCAAAGGAGCATGGCTTCGAACTTCGACCAGAGGTGCCGTTGCAGCTCGGGAGGTGGAATGAGCAAGGAGCTCCGTTTTACTCCGCTGGGGTGACGTATCGGCAGGTGTTCGACGTCGGCAAAAAGGCTGGAGACCGCTTTCAGGTCAAACTTGGATCATGGTTCGGTAGTGTTGCAAAAGTCACCGTCAATGGAAGACCATCCGGTTGGATCGCCTACCCGCCTTACGAGCGTGAAGTCACGGACCAAATCCAATCGGGCCGGAACATGATCGAGATTACCGTCGTGGGAACTCTAAAGAATACGCTCGGCCCTCACCATGGGCATCCGGCGCTTGGAAGCGCCTGGCCGGGGATGTTTCAAAAAGCGCCATCCAACGGACCTCCGCCGGGGATCGGCTATGACACGGTGGGCTACGGGCTGTTTAGCCCGTTCACCTTGCAGCAAAGTCAATGAGCTGCGATCAAATTGCACCATGTTGAAGACGCGTTAGGTTGTTTCTAGGAGGCTGCGATGTTCAAAAGCAAGGTGCGTCAGCGGACCGGCACAGTTCTGGTCTGGTTGTTCTCGGGATTCATGATCGCGATTGGCGGCGGATGGTCAACCGAGGCAGGGCAGTCGTCCATCGCTTTATCCGGGACGAACACTGTAGGCAGGAGTTTATTAGAAGACGTCCGCTCTCTTCTTCGCGACCGGAACGATGTGCAGGTGATCCAGGCCTACATTGCGCATTGGTCTCAACCTTTCCTCGTCAGCGGCAACGATCTCGCGGCGCTGAGACGAGAAGGCGCGACTCCCGCGCTCATGGACACATACGCCCGACGCGGAGCGGAACTTCGCCTGCGCGCGTCCCTTGATGTGGAGAGCATCGGGAGCGGCACCAATGCGCCGCAAATCATCATCGTTCCCGTTGGCCGGTGGTCCGGTTACCGCACCTCGAATCCAAGCAGTTCCAACGACATATATCCGTACCTGTTCTCAGACGCTCTGCACGCGACTGCTGACCTGTTTGAGCTGCGAGCCAACAGTTACGCCCTGTTTTGGGGCGCGCCATGGCGCGCTTGGGGTTGGAACCCGTGGTGGCGATGGTAACGGAAAGGATTGGCTTGCTGGATCAGCGTTTGCCTGAGCGACGATTGCTGTGCCGCCCGAAGATTGTTTCCTACTCGATGTCCTATAGAAATTAGTCACTCCGAAGGCCACCGTAGAGATGCAGCCTCGCTGCAGACGAGCAAGGAGGCGGAGGCTGCTCTTCTTCTTTTAAGTGCTGGCGGCTTTTTTCTGAACAGGCGCTGGCACCGCCGTTGAGACAGCTTCCGGCAAAGGTGCCGGTTGGAGTCGATCAAGAATGACCCTGGTATGGTCAAAAGAGTCCTTCAATAGGCCAAGCGCTCTCGTGTGGGATTTATCCAGCTGTTCGAAAACGCTCACTTGCTTGCGGACAGTAGTTGGCTTCGTCTCTACCTGGTTTTCGAGAAAAGCGCGGGCGTCGTTGGCATTTGGCCAAAGACTTTCCGTCCGCTCGGCGGCGGCAATTCCCGCGCGCAAATTGTGTTCGACGAGTTTCAAGAGCTTGGCGCGAAGGCCGGGTTCCCTGGCCAAACTGAGCACGCCGAGTAACTCGGTGACGAACTCCTGGCGGAGCATGCTGATTTGGCGTTGCGCCTCCGATTTGAGCATCGGGACGCCCAGGGTCTGGGGAAAGTTGGCTGGGAGACTGCGGCTTTGGGCCATGTCAGATCTGGATCGCTGCTACTGTTGAATTGATATCTGCTCGTCGCTTTCGTTCTTATCTCCCGCGGGCACAGGCTTCGGTTCACTGCTCGGCGCCTGCTTGGAAGGTGATCCGATCTTCCGCGCTTTGCGCCGCAAGAGCGTCTTGCGTTTGTATCCGGTAGATTCGCCGCTCGGTCTCATGCCTAAATTTCCACCCGGAACAGGCCATGAGCAAGGGAAGGGCGCGCTTTATTTGACGAAATATCGCAAGCAGGTCTTTAGCGAACGCGCTTGGCGTTCATTCCCCCTTCACCGACTGAAATCACGACATGGTCCGGTTTGCCTTCACCCTCCGGAAACTGGTACTGCACGTCGGTCGTTTTGGCGAAGAACCGGGTGGGCGACTCGGCAAACATGACGAACCGCACGCCCTCGAGGGTGACGACCAGGTGATGATCCTCCCGGACAATTTTCACCAGGCTGTTCGGCTCACGTTCATAAGTTCCGGCATAGTTATCCAACACAGCATTCGAAAGCGTAAACTCTTTCTTCCCCGGCTTACCTAACTCACGCACCCAAATGTTCCGGTACCGAACGGGATTTCCGTGGTCTTGCAGAGAGATCGGGGTCTTTTCCGGGTGCGCCTTGTAGGGAGCGCGTTCGAGCCACGAGGTCGGACCGGTGACTTCGACATTGTTTTGAATGAGCACCCCATTATGAAAGGCCGTAATCCGGGCGGGAGATTTAACCTTTCCATCGGCGTCAAACCTTGGCGCGGTGTAGACGATATCATAGACCTGCCATTGGCCCGGAGGACGCGTGACATTCACCAAAGGTGGGTACTGGCCATAGATCGAACCGGCCGAGCCATCGGCGTAGGTCGTGTTGTCATATGAATCGAGCACCTGAATTTCATAACGATCCAGGCCGAAGAAGACACCGCTGTTCCCGCGGCCCTGACCCTCACCATGCGGAGGTGTCGGAGTCGCCCACTCGACGTGCAACTGGCAATCTCCAAAGTTCTGCAGCGTTCGAACGTATCCGCTCCCCTTCACGCATTCCATGTAACCGTCCCGGACAATCCACTGGGTCGGAGTTCCGTCCAAACTAACCCATTGCGAAAGATCTTTGCCATCAAACAACACCACCGCGTCTCCCGGAGGGCGTCCTGGCTGATCCGCGCTGCTGAATGTGCCAGGTTCCACCTTGGGCGGTTGAGGACGCGCCCGATCATGTTCGATCCAGTTTGGATCGGGAGCGGCCTGGCTGATGGTGGTGAAACTGAGCCCGGCCATTAACCAGGCTTGGGGCTGACGCACGAACTCGTGGATCTTCATACAATTGCTTATTTGGCCATGACAACTTCGACCGAATCATCCGGCGGCTCAGAATTTCCATTCTGCATCGCCATCGGAGGAGGGGGAGGGGGCGGAGCGGCCGGCTCGACACTGCGCTGCGGGACCGGCGCCGTCTCACGGCTGGGCGCCGTTTCCTGAGCCTGGTGGAATTTAACGCTGACGATCTTGCTGACGCCTTGCTCTTCCATCGTCACTCCGTACAGGACGTCGGCCATGCCGATGGTCCGTTTGTTGTGCGTGATAATGATAAACTGGGAGTGCTCAAGGAAACGCTGCAACACCCGGATGAACCGGTTGATGTTGGACTCGTCCAAAGGCGCGTCCAACTCGTCCAGCACACAAAATGGGCTTGGTTTGACCTGGTAAATAGAGAAGAGCAGGGCAACGGCCGTCATGGTCTGCTCGCCGCCGGAAAGGAGTGAAATGCTTTGGAGTTGTTTGCCAGGAGGCCGCGCTACAATGTCAATGCCGCTCTCCAGCACATCGCCCTCGTCAACCAGGATCAAATCTGCTTTTCCACCGCCGAAGATTTCGACGAACATGTTTCGAAAATTATCGCGAATCTTGGCGAAAGTTTCGGTGAACATTTCCTTCGTTTGAGCATTGATCCGGTTGATCACTTCGAGCAATTGCTCCTTGGCCTTGGTCAGATCTTCGAATTGGCCCGAAAGGAACTGATGGCGTTGCTCGGTCTCTTCATACTCCTCGATCGCCACCAGGTTGACCGGCCCCATTTCTTCCAGGCGCCGCTGTAAAGCGGCTACCTGCTCGGCAACCGCATCCCAATCCGTGGCGGCGCCGCTCGCGGCCATCTCTTCCGGCGTGAGAGTCTGGACGCGCGGCGGACCTTCACTCGCGATCGTGATCGTGATGCACTCGCTCCGAACGTCGTCCAGGTTAACCTGGTATTTCTCCTGAATCCGCTGGCGCAGGTTCTCCAGGCTCATTCGTTTCTGAGCCAGTTCGACCTCAATCGATCCGCGCCGCTGTTGGCATTCGGAAAGGCGGCGTCGCTGCTCGCGCAGTTCTTCCTCGCGCCCGTCGATTTCATTCTCTTGGGCGGACTTTTGGCCGAGCAATTCAGCCAGGGCACCGTTGACCTGTTCGCGGTCATGCTGCAGCCCTTCAATCCGGCGCTTCGCTTCTTCGATTTGCCGTTCGAACTCGGCCCGTTTCGAAATGAACCCTGCAGTCTCAGCGCGGCGATGCTCCAGGAACTGGGTGACTTCGCGCAACCGTTGCTGCAGTGATTCCTGCTGTTTGCGGAATGAGGCGCAGAGCTGCTCTTCGGCCGCGAGGGCGACCTTCACTTCCGTTAAAGCGGCGTTGGCCGCATCACGCTGCTGACGCAATAGCTCGAGGGCGGCGGATCCGTCGCGGGTCTGTTCCTGCAAGGCTTGATCGCGGTTCTCGAGTTCCGCGACTTTCACGGCTAAAGAGTCGCGCTTCTGGGCGACTTCGTCAGCGTGATCGCCCAGGCTCTGAATTTCGTAAACGACCGTTTCGATCTTTTGCTGAAGAGAGCGCAACGAGTTCTGCAGCACCTTGAACTCGCCTTCGTGGGTGGCGATGGCCACCTCCTGGGTGCGAAGATCGGTTTGCGCCTGGTGCAAGCCGGCCTGTAAACTGGACTGTTCACTTTGCAAGGCGCCTTTGTTCCGGCTGGCTTCGTCCAACCCGCTCTGCAGTTCGCTGACGCTCTTCTGGATTTCAGCAATCTGGTTCTTGCGACCGAGAATCGAAGCCGAGTTCTTGCCGTTGCCCGATCCGCCGGTAAAAACCCCGTGGCGACTGAGCAGCTCGCCACTCAACGTGACAAAATCGTAACGACCGCTGGTTTCGCGCCATACGGCGGTCGCGGTCGGCAGATCGGCTACAATGACGGTTCCGGCCAGGAGCCGCGAAACTAACGGCTGCACCGCTTCATCACTCGCCACTACCGAAAGGGCGCTGGTCACGTTCGGCGGCAAAATTTCCTGCCCGTTCTGCGGGACTAGTCCGTTTTGATTGCTGAACGCGAGTGCGGCTATGCTCGCACGGCCTTTTTTCTGCGCATTCAAATCCGATAAGATTTGGTGCGCGCTTTCCGGGTTCTCAGTCAGGACCAGTTGCAGGTGGTGGCCCAAAGCCGTTTCAATCGCGGTGATGAACTGGTCCGGAACGCGAATTCGATCCGTCAACGACCCCAGCACCTGGCTGGTTCCCTTCAAGGCAGCGACCGTGCCGGCACTGAACCCTTCATAATCCGACTGCAACTGTTCCAGCAAGCTGAGCTTGGATCGGTTCTCGGCCTGGCGCCGCAACAGATCGTCCAGCACGCGCGTCGCTTGGACCAATTGCTCCTGCACCTCACGCAGCCGCTGTTGTCGCTCTTCCACCGTGCCGCGCGAGCTCTGCATAAGTTGCTTCTCCGCTTCGACGGTGGCGGAAAATTCTTTCGTTCTCAGCTCGAGGCGCGCGCGCTCTTCTTCCAGTTGAATCTTTTCGGCGGAAAGCTTTTCGAGCCGAACGATATTGCTCTGCTTTTGCAGGTCGAGTGCGGCGATTTCATTGCGGACCCGCGTGAGCTGCTGCGCAGCTCCGAACGCCTCCGCTTGGGTCTTGCGCAAAGATTCTTGCTGGTAGGCCAGATCCCGTTCAATGCCGGTAACCGCTTCTCGTCGGCTCTCGAGCCCTTGCCGGTGTTCCCCAAGGCTGGCATCCGACGCCGCCAGGCGCTCGCTGACGACGTTCAATTCGCTTTCTGCCGCCCGGTGCCGTTCTTCGGATTGGTTGATGTCGTGCAGTGCTTTGGCGTTTTGGGCGTCCAACTCACGCAAACGCTCCTGGTTGAAATGGATTTGACTGTCCTGCCGCTCGATATTCGCCTGGACTTCGTGGGCGCGGTGTTGTGTCTGTTGGATCTCGTGTTCGAGCTCGGAAAGAAGCGCACGGAGTTGTCCGATTTCGTTTTCCCGCTGCAAGACCTGTTCGGACGCAGTGTCAATTTCGACTTGTAACGCTTGGAGGGCAGCTTCGCGCTCGTGTATTTCGCCCTGAACGATATCGAATTGGTGCCGCGCCAATTGCGTATCCAAATGCTGCAAATCGAGCATCAGCTGTTTGTAACGACGAGCTTTGCCCGCCTGACGTTGCAAAGATCCGATCTGGCGTTTGACTTCCTTGATCAAGTCCGCGACGCGCAAAAGATTTTGGTCGGTGCTTTCCAGCTTGCGCAACGCTTCCTTTTTTTGCGCTTTGAATTTGGTAATCCCGGCCGCTTCCTCAAACACCAGTCGCCGCTCTTCCGGCTTACTGGAAAGAATTTGGGTGATGTTTCCTTGGGCCATGATGCTGTAACTGGTCCGGCCCACGCCTGTGCCCATGAAAAGCTGCTGAATGTCTTTCAGCCGGCAAGGCGTCTTGTTGATGAAGTACTCGCTGCCGCCATCACGAAAGACACGCCGGGTCACGGTAACTTCGTTGAACCCGATCTCGACGCCGGCCGCGCGGAGATGCTCCTGGTCCACATCACCGATGGTAAGCGACACTTCCGCCATGCCGAGCGGTTTGCGTCCGTCTGTTCCGTTGAAAATGACGTCCGCCATCTCACCGCCGCGCAAGGCTTTGGCGGATTGCTCGCCTAGAACCCAGCGAATGGAATCGGAAATATTAGATTTGCCGCAGCCATTGGGCCCAACGATGGCTGTGACACCCGGCAGGAAGTTAAGGGTCGTTTTATCGGCAAATGATTTAAAGCCAAGGGCCGTCAAATTCTTGAGATACATGGCTGAGGAAAGGAAAGGGGAAGGAGAGGATCAAGTAAAGTCAAAAACCACTATATAGTGGGTCAAATCCACTCCATGGCACAACTGATTGAGGGAAAACGTGCATTTATCGAACCCTACTTTAAGGAGCTCGATTCTAGAGTCAATCCCGCTTATTCACATTTTATTCACAGCTGGAATCGGGTCTGTCGGCGAGCACACTGGCACCTCGAATAAGAACCAGGCCCCGTTTTTCATCAAAAATGCAACTTACAGATGCAGCGTAATCGGGAAGTGCCTGCAGGACAGCCGGTTGGGAATTCGTCCACAATTGTGGACAGGTTGGACCCGGTGCAGTCCTGCCAGCGGGCCAGCCGTCAGAAACCACGGTGCGTCGCTCGGTCTAATTCTTTACCTGCTCCGTGGTTCCTTTGAGGCTCCTTTATGCTTCCTTTATGCGCGCATACATGAACGAAGGATCAGGCAGGCATCAGCCCCGAATCGGGTAGGGATGAATCGCCTCAGGAGCGAAGTCATCGAAGTTAATCGCGCAAGATTGAGCGCGGCGCTGTTCGGAATCTGAGTCAGCGGAGACGAGAGAGCTTTTTTCTATTCTATATACGTCGTTCCATCGGTCGCCTCAGTCCGAACGGGTCAACGAGAAACAAAAAGGCAGTTGTCGCGGACGGGCTTGAGCTCAGGTGTTCGGGAGCGGTTGTTCAATTCCTTCTCCTGAGCGCGCGCGCCATTATAGCGATGCTACACCATGACGGTCTTCAGCCATCGGGAGTTTGCATAAGTTACTGCGCAACAGTGTTCTCTCGCTGGGCACGTTCGATGCGAGCATTTATTTTGCGCGATCTTTTTGACGCTCCGTTGCAGTCGGCCCGCCGGTTGGCATTCCGGTTGCCATAGTCTCTTTCAGAAACCAGTTCAAAGGGCTTATGAAAGATCAACTCACTGAAACTAAAATCGGGCGCATCGTTCTTCACGTGATCTGCGTGTTCCGTCACGGCAAGATCCGCTGGCACTGGAACGGGATCGTGCGAGAGTTGGTCAATCATCCGCTTCGCACCTGCTAGCCTGCATGAGCATGGCGCTTCGTGCCGCGCCAATCGCCCCGGCTAGTTCGCCCAGATGTGCCGGGATCACTTTCACCGCCTGTCCGCCCGGCCTCCACTCCAGTTCTTCCAGAAAGCTCTCCAACGGTTCGAACAGAGCGTTACCAGCCCGGGCGATGCCGCCCCCAATGATCACTGCTTCGGGATCGAGGACATTCACCAGCGAAACGACCGCGCAAGCCAGCGCGCGAACCGATTTGAGCCAAATCTTCTTCGCCAGCTTGTCTTCAGCCAGGCAAGCCTCGACCAGGTCGTGGGTGGTCTTGAAACGCCCGTTGGTCCGTTCCCGGATGGTGCAGTTGCCGATGGCCAACTCCAAACTGCCAGGTGTGTTGGTGATATCGCGGGCGCCGTCTGGGTTCAGGCAAATGTGCCCGAGATGTCCTGCCCGGCCGATGGCGCCTCGGAGGAGGTGTCCATCCACGATAGCCGCGCCCCCGACGCCGGTGCCCAGGGTTAGCATAAAGACGTTCTGCAAACCGGCCGCGGCGCCGATCCACGCTTCGCCTGAGAGGGCGGCGTGCGCGTCATTCAAAACCGACACTTGTTCTGCCCTCTGCAGGAACTCGGTCCAATTCAATCCTTCCAAGCCGTGCAATCGGCCGGGCATGTACGCTATCGATCTCTGATCCCGTGCAGCCAGGCCCGGTGCGGACAGCCCAATAACCTTAGCAGCACCACCGCTTTCCCGTTCCAGCTCTTGGACCAGGTCGCGAATCCGTTCGGCCCAGGCTTTCGGTTGCGAGGCTCGAAAGCTGACGTTTTTCTTCAGGAGCACCGCTCCCGCTGGATCGACGGCGACGGTTTTGACGCTCGAGCCGCCGAGATCGATGCCCAGGGCGTAATCGCTCATCGCGCGGTTCCTTCGCTAACAGACCATCCGCCGTCCACGGCCAGGACCTGGCCGGTCACGAACTTCGACTCGTCTGACAGCAGGTAAACGGCGGCAGCATCCAAGTCAGATGGCTGTCCAATTCTCCCGCGATCGAGCGGTTGCTTATGTTGGATGAACTCGAGAATCTCAGGTTTGGCTTGAGCTCGCTCGGACATGGGAGTCGCCACCAACGCCGGCGCCAGAACGTTGCAGCGGATGTTCATGGGGGCATAGTACGCCGCCGTCGCTTTGCTAAGGCCGATGACGGCGGCTTTGGTGGCCGCATACGCATGAGTGCTGAAATGTTTCGGTGATGGGGCGAAAGCCAGGACCGAACTCATGTTGAGAATGGCGCCACCGGTGTTCTGTTTCAGAAGCTGCTGAATCGCGGCGCGGTTCGAATAGAACAACGAGCTCAAGTTTTCATTCAGCGTATAAGCCCAACCGTCGTCGGTAATCTCGTGGAGCGGACCGTCGCCGTGCCTGCGGCCGCTTCCGCCCGCGACATGGTACAACCCGTGAAGTTGTCCGAAGCGTTCGACCAGGGCCGCGATCGCCTTTTCGGCCGTTTCGGGGATCCCCGCGTCTCCTGCAACCCCAATCGCGCTCGGGCCAAGAGAATCGGCGGCGGCTTCAAGCTTTTGTGGATCGCGTCCCACTATCACCAGTTTCGCGCCTTCGGCGGCGAACGCTTGCGCGGCGGACAACCCTAAGCCGCTCGTTCCCCCGACAATTAGAATGTTCTTTTCGTGCAGCCGCGGTGTCATTGCTCCGAGCACAATTACGGACTCGAAATCAATTGCAAGCTCAGGGAAGAGCGGGGGACGGTTTGGGAACACCCAAGCCGAATTGATTTGAGAGCACCTGGAACAGTTGAGCCTGGCTGAACCTCCCCGAGATCAAGTTGGTTCCAATGATCACCTGGGGCATGTACCCTTTGTGAAACTCGCGCGCGGCCGTTTCAAAAAGCGCGATGTCCTGGCTCAACTGGGCGGCGACCCAAGGATCGGCCGCCGCTTGGTCGAAAGCAGCGGCACCGACCAACGCCCGCGCGTGGCGCTCCGCTTCGGACGGCATGGGCGGGCGCGGCGGGCCGAACACCCAATCATCGAACTCGGCTGATCGCGCTCGATTCGCGCGCCAGACGGTCAGGCCGATGCGGGCCAGTGCACACGCGTTGGTATGGTCCGGCGGTGTTCGTTTCATGACCGGGTTACAGGTCGCATCGAGTGGCATCGGCAGGGTGACAACGGCCAGGGCATTGCTGAATCGCCGGTACGCTTCCAGAATCGGGCCGTGCATTTCCCGGCATTGATGGCAGGTGTAATCGAAAAGGCTGACGATCACGTTCGGAGCGTCTGGTCTTCCAAGTAAAGGCACGTCGTCCAGTTTCAAGCGAAAGCGTCCGTTGTACACTTCGAATTCGCGCACCGGCTTTGCGACCACGTTCGTTCTGATCGCAGTAACGATCGGTTGGGTGACATACGTTTGCGGCGCTTTCAAGATCTGGCCGATGATCAGGGTGGCCAAGGCGGACAGCGCCAATGTGGTTAGGCCAATCACCGCTCGGACGGTCAACGGTTCGGTCAGTTCCGAAGGCTTCCGCGTTTTTGTTGAGCTGCCGATGGGCGCTTTCGTGAGCAGCAGTAGTGCAGCGGCGGAGCCGCAGGCATGCGCCGTCATGCAGTACGGACAAATCTTGCGAATGACAAAAAGCTGAAGAACGACGAACCAGAGAGCTGCCCCCAATATCAGTGACCCACTCGTCCAGGTCAGGGCCCAGGCGCGGCGTTGCTGCTCATGGTTCTTTTGCGGATCCAGTCCAAAGGTCGATCCGAGAAACACGGCATAGATGAGCCAGGCGACCGCGCTGACAGGAAAACCGAACCAGTAGGCCCAACGGCTGCCCAAAACCGCTTGGCAATCCGAATCCGGTCCGCATCCCGCAACGGATCCGTTCCGTAGCGAGACAAAGGCGAGATAAAGGTCGATCGCAAGTGCTACGGTCGCCAGCAGCCGAGCCGGTATCAGGACAGGGTAAAGCTTGGAACTTTCTTTTCCTGGATGCGCATGTCTTCTCGGCATGGGTTCGCCTCTGCTCAGATCGCGCCATTAGATGACTGCAACCGCTGGTCGAGGCGCTCGCGACCGAAATCGCTCGCCGCTGTTACCTTTGTGCTGGTGCGACTCAGTTGCGGCATACAGTTCGCCTGACGCACCGATCATCACTGACCAATTCTGATCCATCGCGCCTTTTGCATGAACAAGGTAGGACCATTATCAAGCTTTGCGAGAAATGATCGCAACCGGTCCGTCGATTCAAGCAGCACCCCAAACTGGTCTTCGACCAGCTTTAGCTTCAAGCAGAACGACAATGCCGACCGGCCATCAAAAGGTAGTCCTTCTGGCAGGATGTGTTCACGATAATTCACAAAGACCCAGGTCCGAGAAGGCCGCCGCGACCGGGATGACTTTGCTCAGCCGCGGTGTTGGTCGGCAAAGGTTAATAAGGATGCGCTCGTTAGCGTTGCTCCAAGTCGATTCGAGAGGATTTTCCGTTTTGGTCGGGTTGCCGGACGTGGGGGGCCGAGTATCTTTTAAGGTTCGGATTGGTTGGTCCTGAGGTTTGCACTCGGTCGCGAGTGACGTGTGCGCCGGACCAGGGGCCTGGAAACCAACAACTTGGAGGATTTGCATGCTGATTGGCGCTATGAATCATCCTGGACGCCCTGTCCTGGATGAGATCCGCTGGATGGGCGCGATGAAGTTGGATTTTATCGATCTAACTCTTGAACCGCCCCTGGCCGCGACTTGGAAGATTGATCCGGCGAAGATCCTGACCGCGTTACAGGAACAAGGCCTCAAGGTTGTCGGGCATACGGCTTACTATCTTCCGCTCGCCTCGCCTTTCGAGAGTGTCCGTCGAGCTGCCGTTGACGAGATGAAGCGCTGTCTGGACGCCTTTGCGAAGATTGGCGCGTCCTGGATGACTTTCCAGCACAGTGGGATCCGAAGCTTGGAATTCACGTGACTTGAAGTCGCGGC
>JADMIO010799965.1_pt1 | contig 47198 bp, 37 predicted proteins | sample 8958161 | NCBI WGS metagenome assembly JADMIO01 (sample SAMN16585339, study PRJNA669376) | soil metagenome | isolation source: Crop rotation soil | place: USA: Cullars Rotation, Alabama | collected 2011
CTTTCCCAGTCGACGCACTGGCAGGCGAAGTGATCGAGCATCACGGTCTTCCAGCCGGTTGATTCGAAGGGCAGCTTGGCGGGCGTGGTGTTGCACTCCGGCGTGCCCTTGTTCGCGCCGCCGCACTGGCCCTGCGCAATCGCGGCCGCGGGTTTGAGGGCGACGGCAATGCCGAGCGCCTGTAACAACTGACGGCGCGAGATCGCGCCACGATCGAATGCAGTGAAGAGATTTGAGAGCTCAGAAGCCATCGAGTTCCTCCGGGATGATTTTCGTCCGAGAGTATGAGGCGGACCCGGTCGCATTGCAACCGGACCCGCCTCGACAGCTACTTCTTGAACGAGGCCAGCAGGCGATCGATTTGCGCCTGCGTCAGTCCGCCGTTGCCGCCGGTCAGCCTGACTTCCTTGCCGATCGAACCGCGCACCACCGGCGCCCAGATCACGTGATCGTCGAGCAGCAGGGCGATCGGTTTGTCCGCCTGCGTGGCTGACAGCGCCGCCATCTTCCTGGCGCCTTCATCCGTCAGCAGGATCGCGATGGACGGACCTGCGTCCGGATCCGTGCGCGCCTCGGCGCGCGCGATGTCGGCCGACGTGAGCTGCACGGTTGGCGCCACCCATAGCGGCGCCCCTGCGGGTGACGACATCTGGCGCCATCCTGATACTGAAGTTGACGACGCGGCGCGGATCTCCACGGCTGTCTGCCCGTTGAGAATGCCCGCGAGCAGCGTGACGATCACGCCGACGATCACGAACGCTCTATTCTTCATATGACCTCTCCTGAAAAAGAAAACAGAATCTCAGGACCCACGACGCGGGACCCAAGACTCACGACCGAAAATTCGTTCAGGAGAGTGGCGGAGGACGGGGAGCGAGCGGCGGGCCTTCGAGATCGAGATGCGGCGTGTCGCAGGTCTGCGCCGCGACGCGGTCGATCGATCCGATGAGCGGGAACAGCGCGGGACGATCCGCGGCAATCGCGAAGCCCGAGCCGAAGGTCTTGTCGGTCTTGGCGGCAACCGCGCGCACCAGTTGCGAGGTGGTGGCGGGCGCGGCGAGCGAGATCGATGCGGACGCGTCGCGCGACAGCTCGATCGCCATCCGCGAGACCTGCGGAGTGACGAAGCTGAGAATCGCCGCGAGAACGACCATCGCTCGCATCGGCTTCATTTTACCCCTTAACGACGAAGCCCTTCTTTTCGAGGTAGGCACGCACGCGATCGCGCAATTCCCCCTGCAATTCCACGCCATCCCCGGTAATCGCGCCGCCGCAGCCGCAGGATTTTTTCAGCTCGCTGCACAGCGTCTTGAGGAACGGCTCGTTGTTGGGGAGGCCGAAGATCACCGTCACGGTCTTGCCGCCGCGGCCCTTCTTCTCCATACGCAGCTTGGCGACGATGCGATCGGGGACCGCTTCCTTGCCGGCCGCCAGCGTCTTGCTGCACTGGCAGTTGGAGATCGGCCAGCCACACTTCGGGCAGACACGGCCGCCGTCGGTGGAGTAAACGAGCCTGGAGCTCAGTTGGGGATGAAGGTAAAGCGCGCGAGGCCGCTTGCGGTACCCGACCACGGCCAGAGCGACTGGTTGCTGCGCGGACGCGCGTCGGCGCGCACCAGCACGTAGTATTCGCGGTTCGCTTCGAGCATCTTCGTGTCGAACAGCGCGAGGCGCTCGAAGTGCGTCACCATCTGCGCCACTTCAGCGGGATCCTCGACGATGAACGACTGCTCGACGCGGCCGTTGCGCGACTGTGAAATCGTGTGGCGGCGCGTGAGGTTGTCGTAATCGACGCTGGTCGAAACGACGGCGCTCGCGACGGTGCGATCGACCCACGCCGGAACGCGCAACTTGAGCTCGACGGTGTAGGTGAAGACGGTGCGGAGGCCGCTCTGCACCACGGCCTTCATTTCGTCGGTCAGTCCGCCGTCGATGGCGAAGGTGACGAGCACCTGGCCGTCCTTGACGAGCGGGCGCACGCGCAAGGTCTCGCCCTGCGTCTGGGCCTGGCCCAGCGAGGCGGTGACGGCGATCAAGGCAAGCGCCAGGCAAACGGATCTAAAGTACAGACGGGCTTCGGACATCCCTAAAAGTTCACCGCAGACTTTAGCACAGGAAATGGCCCGAATTACCGATATATGATTGGGGAACCCCCATAAATCGATGAAATTCAGGCTTTTTTGCGTTGCCCTAGCCATTGGCACCCTCGTTGTGCCCGGCCGGGGGGGATCCGCCCAGGAACAGTTTCCTTACCAGATTTTCGAACGCTATCTGGGCCCGTTGGCCAAGCAGATAGGCATGCCTGGTTTATCGGCAGTAATCATCCAGGGAGGAGAGAACGGCTCTCCCGGCCGGATTGCCTGGAAAGGCGAATACGGCTACGCCGATCTCGAGCGCAAGATCCCGGCGACGATCGACACGCCTTACCCTGTCGGCGGCATCACCCAGGCTCTGACCGGCGTGCTGGTCGGCGTCTGCATCGATCGCCGCTTGATCGACGACATCAACAACGACATCCGGCGATGGGCGCCAACCTTCCCGGCGGCCGAGACGAGCGTGCGCCAGGTGCTGGCCCACGCCACCGGCGGGCGCTTCCGCTACGACCCCGCTCTGTACTCCTCGCTGACGCCGGTCGTTGAATCGTGCACGAAGCAGTCGTATCGCCAGGCCACCGCCACTGAAATCCTGGAGCGCGTGACGCCGCCGATGCGGCGCTCGGTGCCCGGTCTCGATCTCGCCCGCGCCGAAGGCGTTGCCGCCCTCGCACAATTCGATGCCGACACGGTGGCGCGGTATCAAGCCGTGCTGCGCGAAGTGGCGGTGCCGTACAAACTCGACGGCAAGGGCCGGGCGAGCCGCAGCGAATATCCGACCTACGGGCTCGATGCCGCTGGCGGCCTCGTCTCGACCGCCTACGATCTCGCGCAGTTCGAGCTCGCGCTCGACAACAAGACCGTGCCGGTGCCGCTCAGCTTCAGCACGCTCGATCAGATGTGGAGCAACGCGATCTTCAAGGTCAACGGCGTCGACGTCGCGATGCCGACGGGGCTCGGCTGGTTCGTGACCACCGAGTCGGGACAGAAGCTGGTCTGGACGTTCGGGCACATCCAGGATGCGAGCTCCGCGCTGATCGTCAAGCTGCCGTCGACCCGGCCGGGGCGGCCGAGCCTGACGCTGATCATGCTCGCCAACAGCGGCGGCCTGGCCAGCGGCTACGATCTCGAGAACGCCAACGTCACGTCCTCGCCGTTCGTGAAGGTTTTCCTCCGTCTCTTCATTTAGACTCGTGCCGATCGCATGACCCGGTCACCAGCGAGAGTCGCCCTCCTCCTCGCCGTGTTCGTCGTGTTGCGGCCGTCGCCGGCGTGCGCGGACTTCTTCGTCATTCCGTTCGCCGGCATGAAGTTCGGCGGCTCCACGTCGATCGTCGATCTCGAGCTCGCCGCCGGCAAGAAGAAGCTGGTGCTCGGCATCGCGGCGCTGAAGATCGACGATCGCATCATCGGCTTCGAGGCCGAGTTCTCGAACATCGCCGGCTTCTTCAACAACGAAAAGGAAGCGGGCGACAACCCGCTGATCAAGACCGGCAGCTACGTGAACGATCTGACCGGCAGCGTGGTGTTCTCGCTGCCGCCGGGCGCAACGCGGGGCGGGCTGCGGCCGTATGCGGTCGTGGGCGGCGGCCTGATTCACGCCGAGTCGCTCGATCTCGCCGAAGTCCTGCAGGTGCGCCGCACCGTGCCGGCGCTCAACCTCGGCTTCGGCGCGATCGGCCTCATCACCAACAACGTCGGCGTGCGCTTCGACGTGCGCCACCTGCGCAGCCTCACGACCGATCCGCCCACCGGCAGCGTCGGCCGCGGCATCAACTATTCAAGATTCACCATTGGCCTGTTACTGAGGCCCTGACCCTGGAACCTGTGGAACAATTGCGATATGCCCGCGCTAATTGAAGCGATCGAAATCAAGCGAAAGTCCTACTTCGAATACGAGAACGCGCCGTATCACTGCCTCGATGTGGAAGTGTCGAAGCCGACGGCGCGCGGCGGGCAGACGCTGGTTCGCTTGAAAATGCGCAACCTGCTGACGCGCGCGGTCTTCGACAAGACCTTCAAGGCCGGAGAAAAGTTCGGCGAGCCGGACCTGGTGATGTCGGCGGCGACCTATTCCTACAGCGATGGTGACGGCTTTCACTTCATGGATCAGGACACCTTCGAAACGCTGACGCTCAGCGCCGACACCCTCGGCGAGGATCGCGGGCTGCTCGTCGACAACGTCGAAGTGCAGATTCACCGCTACAACGGCCAGCCGATCGGCATCGTGTTCCCGCCGCACGTCGAGCTCGTCGTCGCGCGCACGGAGATGGGCGTGCGCGGCAACACCGCGAGCGGCAGCGTGACGAAGCCCGCGGTGCTCGAGACGGGACTTGAAATCCAGGTGCCGCTGTTCATCAAGGAAGGCGAAAAAGTGAAGGTGCACACCGAGACCCGCGAATTCGCAGGACGAGCATGACCGCGGCCCGAATCAAGATTCGCTACTGCGTCGTTTGAAACTACGAACCGCGCGCCTCCCGTGTGGCGGCGCTCATCAAGAGCCAGCTCGATCTCGACACCGATCTCGAGCCCGGCGGACGCGGGGAATTTTCCGTGTGGGTCGACGGCGTGAAGGTGGCGGAGAAGAGCCGCACCGGCTTCCCGGCTGAGCCGGCGCTCGTCGAGACGGTCTCAAAAGCCATCAAGGCATAGCCGTTGCTTGCTGGGAAGTATGACTTCCCACGCCAAAGGACCAGTCTGGTCCGATACCGCAAAGATTCCCACGTATGCGCCGCTGACCGGCGACGCCACCGCTGATGTCTGCGTGGTCGGCGCGGGCATCGCCGGACTCACCGCTGCGTACTTGCTTACCCAGGTTGGGAAATCGGTGGTGGTGATCGAAGACGGCGGCATCGGCAGCGGACAGACCGGCGCGACCACCGCCCACCTCGTCAATGCGCTCGACGACAGGTATTTCGATCTGGAGCGCTTCCACGGTGAGCGCGGCTCCCGGCTCGCGGCGGAGAGCCACACCTCGGCGATCGATCGCGTTGAAAGCATCGTCTCGCGCGAGCGGATCGCCTGCGACTTCACGCGGCTCGACGGCTATCTCTTCTGCGCCCCCGGGCACGACGAGTCGTTCCTCGATCGCGAGCTGGCCGCGGCGCATCGCGCCGGCCTCCACAACATCGTCAAGATCGGCCGCGCGCCGCTCGGTTTCGATACCGGTCCGTGCCTGCGCTTCCCGAACCAGGCGCAGTTCCACCCGCTGAAATATCTCGCCGGCCTTGCCGAGGCGATCGAGCGCGGCGGCGGCCGCATTTTCACCGGCACGCACGCGAACACGATCGCCGGCGGAGAACGCGCCTGCGTGGAAACGCCCGGCGGATCGGTCCGCGCCGCGAGCGTGGTCGTCGCGACCAACGTGCCCGTGAACGATCGCGTCGTCGTCCACACGAAGCAGGCGCCGTACATGACCTACGTGATCGGCGCGCCGGTGCCGCGCGGCTCGGTGACGCTGGCGCTCTACTGGGACACCGGCGATCCGTATCACTACATCCGTCTCGTGACCGGCATTGATGCGGATCACGACCTGCTGGTGATCGGCGGCGAGGATCACAAGAGCGGGCAGGCGGAGGACATCGAGGAACGGCACCCGCGCCTCGAGCGATGGGCGCGCGAGCGCTTCGCGATGATGGGCGAGGTCACGCACAAGTGGGGAGGGCAGGTGATGGAGCCCGTCGACGGCCTCGCGTTCATCGGCCACAACCCGCTCGACGCCGACAACGTCTACACGGTGACCGGCGATTCAGGCAACGGCATGACGCACGGCACGATCGCCGGGATGCTGCTCACCGATCAGATCCTCGGCCGCCACAATCCGTGGGAATCGCTCTACGATCCCGGCCGCATTACGCTGCGCGCGACCGCCGAATTCGCCAAGGAGAATGTGAACGTCGCGGCGCAGTATGCGGACTGGCTGACCAAGGGCGACGTCGAGTCGGTCGACGAGATTCCGAAGGACGGCGGCGCGGTGATCAGGCGCGGCGCCAGCAAAGTGGCCGTTTATCGCGATCAAACCGGCGCGTTACACGAGCGATCCGCGGTGTGCCCGCATCTGGGCTGTATCGTGGCGTGGAACCCGGCGGAAAAAACGTGGGATTGCCCGTGTCACGGATCGCGCTTCGACAAATTTGGTGAGGTGATGAACGGTCCTGCGAACGTCGGTCTCGTTCGCACCTGACGCACTCTGTCACATCAAATTTTACGCACGGCTGAGCGGCGATGCGATAAGGTGAGAACTCTCACAATTCAGAGTTCTTTCCATGAACCGCAATCAGAGCGCGCAGCGTTCGCCGCTGGTCCTCGTGGTCGACGACCATGAAGACACCAGGCATATGAGTTTGATCGTGCTGCGCAGCCAGGGCTTCAGCGCGATTGCCGCGGTCGGCGGCGAAGCCGGATTTGTCTGCGCCTGCGAGCAGCAACCCGACGTGATCGTCACCGATCTCGCGATGCCCGACGGCGATGGCTGGGTCTTCGTACAGAAACTGGCGTCGGATCCGCGCACCGCGCACATTCCCGTCGTCATGGTCACGGCGTGCGCCACCGAGAGCGTGCGCGAGCGCGCCAGGAAGGAACACGTGGCCGCGTTCTTCTTCAAGCCTTGCGCGCCGGACGTTCTGGCGGCCGAGCTGCGGCGGCTAACCGCGGTCCGGGAGCAGTCTGCGACCGCGTAGCCGGCTCGTCGTCTTTTTCGTCGCGCTCTACTTCGCGCTCTTCCATCTTGATCTCGACCCGCTCGCGCTTGATGTCGAGACGCAGGCGTCCGAACAGGCTGATGTAGACGTTCGCGACCCAGACGAGCGTAAACCAGCCGATGATCGAGCCGCGCCAGTCCGGCACCAGCAGCTGGTAGTTCGTCGCGATCACCGCGGCGGCGGCGACGTAGTGGCTGAAGCAGTACTCGCACGTGAAGAGGTAGAAGAACTTGCGCTGATAGATATGCGCGCAGTCCTCGCTCTTGCGAACGCACCACTCGTGAAATTCCCTGAACACTTCTTCATGGGTGACCGTCCAGGCCACGCACGCAACCGGCGCGGCCAGGACGAACAACCACAGAAGCTGCTGCTTCTCGCTCATGCCGCTGCGGGGATCTTCAGAACCTGACCCGGCTTGATCTTGTCCGGATCGGTGAGTTGATCCTTGTTCGCTTCAAAGATTTTCATGTAGGCGTTGGCGTTGCCGAGGTGCTCCTTGGCGATCTGGCTGAGCGTGTCGCCGGCCTTCACGGTGTAGGTGGTCATCTTCGGCGCGTTCGGATCGATCTTGATCTCGCCGACGATGTCGTTGCGCCAGTCGGGAACGGTCTTGATCGCGTCCCAGATCTTGTTGACCTCGTCCTGATTCTTGACGAGGCCCCTGAAGTACAGCTTGCCGTCACGCTCTTCGGCTGAGCCCTCCATGTGGAATCCCTTGGCGGTTTGAATGGCGTGGTTGTACTTTTCTCGCAAGCTCATGTGGTGGTGCCTCCAGCGCTGAGCTATGCAAGGGGCCTGCCTTATCGGCAGCGGACTTGCAGTTCAGGAACTCGAGGTGCGTATGCGCTCGCGTGTAACTGTTGTGTTGGCGGCCCTCTTGCTGATGGGGTCGGTGGTGCCGTCTTTCGCCCAGTATTTCGGGCGCAACAAGGTGCAGTACGAGCGCTTTGACTTCAAGGTCCTCGCGACCGACCACTTCGACATTTACTACTACCCCGAGGAGGAAGCCGCGGTGCGGCTGGCCGCGCGGATGGCCGAGCGCTGGCATTCCCGGCTGACGCGGCTCCTGCAGCACGAGCTGAGTGGCAGGCAACCGCTCATTCTCTACGCCGCGCATCCACATTTTCAGCAAACCAACATCCTCGGTGAAATCGGCGAAGGGACCGGGGGCGTGACGGAAAGCAATCGCCGCCGCGTGATCCTGCCGTTTGCGGGCGGACTGGCCGAGACGGATCACGTCCTCGGCCACGAGCTCGTGCATGCGTTTCAGTACGACATGACGTCGGTCACGAACGCCAGGGGGCAGCAGATCGGCAGCGGCCTGCAGGCGTTGCCGCTGTGGTTCATCGAAGGCATGGCCGAGTACCTGTCGCTCGGCTCGATCGATTCGAACACGGCGATGTGGGTCCGCGATGCGGCGTCGAGAGACGCGATGCCGTCGATTGCCAAACTGGACGATCCCGATTTCTTTCCGTATCGCTACGGCCACGCGTTCTGGGCTTACGTCGCGGGCCGATGGGGCGATCGCGCCGTCGGCGATCTGCTGCGGGCCGCCGCGTCGGACGGCAACATCAAGGCGTCGCTCGTCGCGGTGCTCGGCGTCGATGAAGAGCAGCTGACCAAGGACTGGCACGAGGCGACGAAGAAATCGTTTGCCGCGGTTTACGAGACGGCGAAGCCGGCGACGGCGTTTGGACGTTCGCTGATCACGCGCGAGCAGGGTGGCGGCGACATGAACGTGACGCCGTCGATCAGCCCCGATGGATCGAAGGTCGTGTTCCTCTCCGAGAAGTCGCTGTTCTCGATCGACATGTATGTGGCCGACGTTGCGACGGGGCGCATCACGCGCAAGCTGGTCGAGACGACCAGCGATCCGCACTTCGACAGTCTGCAGTTCATCGCCTCGGCGGGCGACTGGGCGCCGGACAATCGCCGCTTCGTGTTCGCCGGCATTCACGCCGGCCAGCCCGTGCTGACCATCGTCGACACGTCGAACGGCGATCGCCAGGGCGAGTACGAGTTCAAGGATCTCGGCGAGATCTACAACCCGACGTTCTCGCCGGACGGCAAGCGGATCGCGTTCTCGGCGTTGAAGGGCGGCGTGCTCGACTTGTTCCTCTACACGGTGGAGGGCGGCGCCCTCGAGCAGCTCACCAACGATGCGTTTGCGGATCTCGATCCGGAGTGGTCGCCCGACGGACGCGAGCTCGTGTGGGTGACGGATCGCTTCTCGTCGAACCTCGACACACTGTCGTTCGGCAACTATCGCATCGGCGCGATCGATCCCTCGTCGCGCCAGATGCGCGCGCTCGCCGGTTTCGAATCGGGGCGCAATTCGAATCCTGAGTTCGGCGCCGATGGCTCGCTGTTTTTCCTGGCCACGCCCGACGGTATTCCCAACGTCTATCGGCTGCCGAACGGGATGCAGGGCGGAACGGCGTCGCGCGTCACCAACGTCGTGTCGGGTGTCAGTGGCATCACGCCGTTGACGCCGGCAATGTCGGCCGCCTCGAAGGCCAATGCTCTCGTCTTCACCGTCTTCGAAAACGACAAATACAACATCTACGCCACCGACACGTCGCGCCCCGCGACAGTCGGCGCGCTCGCCTCGGACGTGGCCAACGCCGCGGCGTTGCCGCCGGCGAATCGCCGGCCCGGCACGCTGACCTCGCTCCTGCAGAACTCTGCGACAGGATTGCCGGCGCCGCGCGACTACGAGTCAACCGACTATCGCGCGAAGCTGCAGCTCGAAGGCATCAGCCAGCCGACGCTCGGTATCGGCGTCGATCGATTCGGCGCGTATGCCGGCGGCGGCATCTCGTTCCTGTTCAGCGATTTCCTCGCCGACCGCATGCTCGGCGCCACCGTGCAGGCCACCAACCGCATCGAGGAAACCGGCGGGCAGGTGATGTACCTGAATCGCAAGTCACGCTGGAACTGGGGCTTCGTCGCCGAGCATCTTCCATATGTGACCGGGCAGTTTGGGCAGGGTCTCACAGTGGTAGATGGGCAAGAGGTGATCGTCCAGGAGGTGATGCGCGTCACGCAGCTCAACTCGGGAGCGAGCGCGATCGCGCAGTATCCGTTCAATCGCGTGCAGCGATTTGAGGTCTCCGCCGGCGCGAGGCGCATCGGCTTCAGCTCGGAGATCGAGACGCAGTACTTCTCGCCGATCGATGGCCAGCTGCTCGATCAGCAGCAGCAGGATCTGCCGCATCCCGATGCGATCAACCTTGGAGAGGCCGCCGCCGCGCTGGTCGGCGACTCATCGATCTTCGGCGCCACGAGCCCACTCGTCGGCCGCCGCTATCGCCTGGAATATTCGCAGATGGCCGGCACGCTGACCTATGGCGGCGTGCTCGCCGACTATCGCCGCTACTTCATGCCGGCGCGCCCATTCACGATCGCAGTGCGCGGACTGCATTACGGGCGCTACGGCGCCGACGCCGAGGATCCGCGCCTGACGCCGCTGTTCATCGGCTACCAGGGTATGGTGCGCGGCTATGACTTCGGATCGTTCGATGCCAACGAATGCGAATCGTTCGTGATCACGTCGTGCCCGGATTTCGATCGCCTGAACGGCAGCCGCGTCAACGTGGCCAGCGCCGAACTGCGCTTCCCGCTGCTTGGCCTGTTCAGCCGCAAGTCGTACTACGGCGCCTTCCCGATCGAAATGGCGCTGTTCGCCGACGCCGGCATGGCGTGGACGAAAGCCACCAAGCCGAGTTTCGCCGGTGGCGATCGCGACTGGGTGCGAAGCGCCGGCGCCGCGCTGCGCGTGAACCTGCTTGGCTTCGCTATCGCCGAGATCGACTACGTTCGCCCGCTCGATCGCTCCCGGAAGGGCTGGCTGTGGCAATTCGGTCTGACTCCGGGTTTCTAAAAACATACACAGAGCACACGGAACCACTGAAGCACAGAAACTATGGGTAAACTGGCGCCATGTTTCGCACTGAGCACGACGCCCTTGGTCCTGTCGAGGTGCCCTCAGAGAAATTGTGGGGCGCGCAGACGGAACGCTCCCGTCACTTCTTCGCCATCGGCGTTCCGCGGTTCGTCTGGACGCGGCCGGTCATTCGCGCGCTTGGCCTTCTGAAAAAATCCGCGGCGCTCGCCAACGGTGAGCTCGGCACCATCTCGAAGGAGCGCGCTGATCTGATAGCGCGCGCGGCGGATGAAGTCATTGCCGGCACGCTGGACGATGAGTTCCCGCTCGTCGTCTTTCAAACCGGCTCCGGCACGCAGAGCAACATGAATGCGAACGAGGTGATCGCCAATCGCGCGAACCAGCTCGCCGGCAAGCCGCTCGGCTCGCACGAGCCGGTGCATCCCAACGATCACGTCAACAAGGGACAGTCTTCGAACGACGGCTTCCCGGTCGTCATGCACATCGTCGCCCTCGAAGGCATCGTCAATCGGCTGATGCCGCCGGTTGCCGGACTTCGCAACACACTCGCGGAAAAGGCCGCGATGTACGGCAACACGGTGATGATCGGCCGCACGCACTTGCAGGATGCGGTGCCGATCACGCTCGGCCAGGTGATCAACGGCTGGGTCGCGCAAATCGACGATGCGCTGGCTGGCGTGGCGGCGACGCTCGACGGACTTCGTGCCGTGGCGTTCGGCGCCACCGCGGTCGGCACCGGCCTCAATGCGCATCCGAAATTTGGCGAGACCGCTTCGAAGCATCTCGCGAAGGAAACGGGGCAGCCCTTCCGCGTCACGGCCAATCACGTCGCGGCGTTGTCCGGCCACGATGCGATGGCGGCGACGAGCGGCACGCTGCGCACGCTGGCCGCGGTGCTGATGAAGATGGCGAACGACATCCGGCTCTACGCATCCGGACCGCGCGCCGGCATCGGCGAGCTGAAGATTCCCGAGAACGAGCCGGGCTCCTCGATCATGCCAGGCAAGATCAACCCGACGCAGTGCGAGGCCATGACCATGGCGTGCGTGCAGGTGTTCGGCAACGATCTCGCGGTGGCGATGGCCAACAGCCAGGGACACTTTCAGCTGAACGTCTTCAAGCCGGTGATCCTGCACAACGTGCTGGAGTCGCTCGATCTGCTCGCCGATGCGTGCCGCTCGTTCGATCTCTACTGTGCCCGCGGGCTCGAGCCGAATCTCGTGCGCATCCGCCAGCATGTCGAGGAATCGCTGATGCTGGTCACGGCGCTCAACCCGCACATCGGCTACGAGAAGTCCGCGGAGATCGCGCTCAAGGCGCATCGCGAAGGCTTGTCGCTGCGCGATGCCGCGATCGCCTCCGGCCACGTCACGGCCGCGCAGTTCGGCGAGTGGGTGAAGCCGGAAAGCATGGCGCGGCCGAATCCGGCGTCGTAATCGCGTAATCTAGAGCCGGTTGACAGTCTCTCGACCGATTCTCGGCGTCGTCTTTGCGCTCGTCGCGGCGCTCTACCTGTTTGATTTGTCGAATGCTCCCGTCTATTTCGGGGGCGATGAAGCGCACTTCGCCGCCATCGGGCACTCGCTGGCCACGACCGGGCGCAACCTGCGCGGCGATCGCTGGCCGCTGTTCATCAACCTCGCGGATCCGCTCGGCGAGGCGCCGCAGCCGTGGGGCGACACGTACTACCACCCGATCCTGTTCTACCTCGATGCCGCCGTGATGATGGTGGCTCCTCCGACGATCGCGGTTGCCCGGCTGCCGATCGCGCTCATCGGTGGTTTGCTCTCACCGCTGTTGCTCTACGCCGTTGCGCGCCGCGTGATCGGTCAGCCGCTGCCGGCGCTGATCGCCGCATTGGTGCTGGCCCTCGCACCGGTGCATGTGATCCTCAGTCGTCAGGCGCTCGACTACGTGCTGCCCGTACCGTTCGTGCTCGGGTGGCTGTGGTGCCTCGATCGCTCGATTCGCGCACCGCAAGGCAAGGCTGCTCTGTGGGCGGGATTGATTCTCGGTGTCGGCTGTTACAGCTACATCGCGTCGTGGGCGGTGATGCCGATGCTGCTGGCGGTGTCGTGGGCGGTCTGGTTCCGAGCCGGCCTCGGTTGGCGGCCGATCGTCACCTCGACGATCGCGTTCGCGATCCCCGTCGCGATCGCGCCGCCGTGGATCGCCTTCCATCCGGAAATGCTGCGCGACACGCTGGCGCGATACGGCGCGCCACCCGACGTGCCGAAGTCTCCCTTTCTGACCACGTTCGTCAGTTTGATCCAGCCGCTGCTGTGGTTCGTGCGCGGCGGGCCGAGCATGACGACCGCAACGGCGCGATCGGGCGTCGTGTTGTTGCCGGTGGCGTTGCTGATCGCCGCCGGCGCGATCACGCTGGTCCGACAGCGTGACTGGCGCGCGCTTGTGATCGTGCTCGGCATCGCGATCGGCTTGCTGCCGGCTGCCGTGAAAGGCGAGCCGGGAATGATCCAGCGCGCGATGTACGTGCTGCCGTTCGTGGCACTGGCGGCTGGATTTGGTTTCGCCTGGCTGTGGCAATCTCCGCGCGGACGCCAGTTCGCCGTGTTGCTGCTCGCCGCCTCGGCGGTGCAGTTTGGTTATTTCTATTTCGATTTCTTCACGCACTACAAGCTGCGGTCGGCGTTCTATTACGATCCCGTGGCGTTTCGCGACGTCGCCGGCGAATTGATCGCCCTGAGCTCGGATGCACCGGCGTTTTACTTCACCAACGACGTCGACGATGCGGACGTGAAGTGGCGGTTTTATACGACGCTTGAAGGACGGACGGATCTGCTGTCGCGGACGAAGTACGTCGATCGGGACGATCGACCGGCGGCCGTGCCGGGGAGTGTCCTGGTGACGTACGACGATTCGGCGAGAATCAAGGCGCTCGAAGCGGATGGCTGGCGGCTCCGGACCCTGATCAAGGACGTCGATAATCGCCCAAGCGCCGTCATCCTGCGCAAGGAGGAGTGAGGCGTATACTGGCGCAGTTACCGGAGGGGCTGCGATGCGTCGACTGACTCTGATTGTGTTCGTCTTCTGCCTTTTACCTTCTGCCTTTCCCGTAGCGCAGCAGGGCACGCTCACACCCGCTGAGCAGCAGCGCCGCAAGGATCTCGAAGCCAGGCTCCAGGACATCGCCGTCGTCGAGCGGCGCGTGATGATCCCGATGAAAGACGGCGTGCGCCTCGCGACGGACATCTATCGTCCGAAGAACGCATCCGCGAAAGTGCCGATCATTTTCGTGAAGACTCCGTACAACTTCAATTTCTGGGACGTGCGTAACGGCGTGCCCGCCGACATGTCGCGCATCATCGAAGCGATCGAGAAGGGCTACGCCTACGTCGGCCAGAACGAGCGCGGCCACTTCTTCTCCGAAGGCAACTACGACATTCTCGGCGCGCCGATCACGGATGGATACGAAACGATCGAGTACCTGACGAAGCAGCCGTGGTCGAACGGCAAGCTCGGCACGACCGGCTGTTCCTCGACCGCCGAGTGGCAACCCGCGGTGGCGTCGCTCGGTCATCCCGGCTTCGCGGCGATGAACGTGCAGGGCTTCGGGGCCGGCGTTGGCAAGGTTGGTCCCTACTGGGAACAAGGCAACTGGTATCGCGGCGGCGCGATGCAGATGCTGTTCATCACGTGGATCTACGGCGAGCAGAACCAGGTGCGGCCGATGTTCCCGAAAGACACGCCGCGCGAGGATCTGATCGCGGCGTCGCGGCTGTTCGATCTCGCGCCGCGGATGCCTCCAGTCGACTGGGACAAGGCGCTGTGGCACCTGCCGACCCAGGACATCCTCAAGAGCGTCGGCGGCCCGAAGGGCATCTACGCCGATCGCATGCCGGTCGAGACCGGCGGCATGATGCAGCAGCGCGAGCCCTCGTCGGACGCGTGGCGCAAGGGCGGGCTGTGGCACGACGACATGGCGCTCAACGTGCCCGGCCTCTGGTTCATGTCGTGGTACGACGTCTCGGTCGGACCCAATCTCGAAATGTTCAATCACGTGCGCCGCACGGCGAAGACGCCGATGAAGGATCAGCAGTGGGCGGTGATCGCGCCCGTGGCGCACTGCGCTTACACGCGCGCCAGCGAGCACACCATCGTCGGCGAGCGCGACATGGGCGACGCGCGCCTCGAGTACAACGACATCACCTACGCATTCTTCGACAAGTTCCTGAAGGGCGATCAGAACGGCCGCATCGAGAAGATGGCCAAGGTCACCTACTACACGATGGGCAGCAACAAGTGGCAGACGTCGGACGTGTGGCCGCCCGCGGGCGCGCAGCCGATGACGTTCCACCTCGCGAGCGCCGGCCGCGCCAACTCGCTGAACGGTGACGGCCAGCTCGCCGTCTCGGCGCCGGATGCCGATGCGCCGGATGTGTTCACCTATGACCCGATGAATCCCGTGCCGTCGTACGGCGGCAACGTGTGCTGCACCGGCAACGCGATCACGGCCGGCTCGTTCGATCAGCGCAAGATGGAATCGCGCCACGACATCCTCGTCTACACGTCGGAGCCGTTCAAGGACGGCATCGAGGTCAGCGGCCCGATCACGCCGACGCTGTACGTGTCGTCGGACGCGAAGGACACCGACTTCACGGTCAAGGTCCTCGACGTCTATCCCGACGGCCGCGCCTTCAACCTGGACGAATCGATCCAGCGCATGCGCTATCGCGACGGCTACGAGAAAAAAGTGTGGATGGAGAAGGACAAGGTCTACAAGGTCACGTTGCAGCCGCTCAACACCAGCAACTACTTTGCGGCGGGGCACCGGCTGCGGATTGAAGTGTCGAGCAGCAATTTCCCGCGCTTCGATCGCAACCTCAACACCGGCGGCAATAACTTCGACGAAGCGAAGGGCGTCGTGGCGCGCAATGTCGTGCACCACTCGAAGCAGTACCCGTCGAGCATCACGATCAGCGTCGTCCGGCAATCGACAGCGACGGCGGCAAGGCAGTAAGATCGACGTCTCTCGTCCTGAATGACTGCACCGCCGCTGCCGGCCAACGAGTCGGCCCGCCTGTCCGCGCTCGAAAGCTACGACATCCTCGACACCGAGCGCGAACAGGCGTACGACGACTTCACCACGCTCGCCGCGGCGATTTGCGGCACGCCGATCGCGGTGATCTCGCTGATCGACAAGGACCGCCAGTGGTTCAAGTCCCAGGTCGGCCTCGACTCCCGCGAAACGCCGCGCGACCTGGCCTTCTGTGCGCACGCCATCGTCAGCAACGAGACGCTGATCGTCGACGATGCGTCCATGGATGGCCGGTTTCACGACAACCCGCTCGTCACTGGCAATCCGAACATCCGTTTCTATGCAGGAGCGCCGCTGGTCACCGGCGACGGCCACGGTCTCGGCACGCTGTGCGTGATCGATCGCGTGCCGCGGACGTTGACCGACAGCCAGCGCCACGCGCTTGAAGCGCTGAGCCGCCAGCTGATGACCCATCTCGAACTGCGGCGCGCGATGATCCAGCTGCGCCAGGCTGAAGACGCCAAGGCGCGATTCGTCGCCAACGTCAGCCACGAGCTGCGTACACCGCTGACGTCGATTCGCGGTGCACTCGCGCTCGTGCTCGATGCCGGCGACAACTCCGACGAGGACTCCAAGGCGTTGCTGTCGGCGGCGCATCGCAGCGCCAACCGGCTGCTGGCGCTCGTCAACGATCTGCTCGATCTCGAAAAGGTCGGCCGCGGCGAGCTGTCAATCGAGAAGCGCGACTGCGATCTCGCGGCGGCACTGCAGCGCGCCGCGGACACGGTGCGTCCGATCGCCGGGGACGCCGGCGTGCAGTTGCGGATTGCGGAGACGAAGATCCGCCTGCATGCGGATCCCGAGCGGCTGTCGCAGGTCGTGATCAACGTGATCGCCAATGCGATTCGGTTCTCACCGCGGGGCGGCGCCGTCAGCGTCGCCGTGGAAACCCACGGCGCCCACGTGCACATCGTCATCGATGATCAGGGTCCGGGTGTGCCGGCGGCCTTTCGCCAGACGATCTTCGAGCCGTTCAAGCAGGTCCAGGGCTCGGCGGCCCACAAGAAGGGCGGCACCGGTCTGGGCCTCGCGATTTCCCAATCGATCGTCAAGGAACACGGCGGCTCGATTGAGGTTGGCGACGCGCCCGGTGGCGGCGCGCGCTTTACGATCGTTCTTCCGATCAAATGAGCGATCCGGCCGTCGCGATGACGGCCGGACAGTTTCGAGTTAGCTACACATCACCTGGAGGATGTGCGCGAGCAGCGCGTTGTCGTGTAGGTGCTGCCGCAGGATCTGCAGCAGCCACGCCAGCGTTGCGATGCCGCGATCGTGCGGCACGATCGCCATTTTCGACACGGTCGTCGATAGTCCCGTCACGGTATCCGTGGCGCGATAGGTCACCGTGTAGATCCGTCCGAGCCGGCTCGGTCCCTTCTCGGCGCGCAGCTGGAACGATCGATCGTCGGTGCCGAACGCAGCCATCTTGATGTCGTCCGCCGCGCCGGCATCGCTGCTGGTGATGCTGACCAGCGTGACCGTGGTGGCGTGGCCGTTCGGGCTCGTCGCCGCGATTGTCGCGTTGACGTTGATCAGCTTGTTGTTCGCCGGCCAGATGATCGTCGGCGACAGCGTCACCGAGATCGTCGGCGGCACCGCGGGGATCGCCTGGACCGTCGCGTTCAGGTTGATCACCTGGCCGCAGACGCCGTCGACACTGAAGCTCGACGGACTCACCGTGTAACCCGCCGGCACCGAGAGCTCGATGCGGTACTGGCCTTCCGGCAGCGCCGCTTCGTCGAAGAATCCGAGCGGCAGCTCACCCTCGAACAGCAGCGTGTTGGTCGGCCGGTCGAACACCTTGACCTGGACGCGATCGAACGGCACGGTGCCGATCGCAGTGATGTTGAAGATGATCGGCGCGCAGTCCTCGTCGCCGCCGTTGTCTTCAACCTGGATGTCGAACCCGCCGGTCGCGGTCTGGTTGGTCGTCGTATTCGTCACGGTCACCGTGACGTGGAAGGTGCCCGCCGCGGCGTACGCGTGATTGAAGAAGAACACGCCCTTCGGGCTCGAGCCCGGTCCAACGCACGGACTGTTCGGCGGCGGGTTCGGCTGGAACGGCAGGCTCTCGACCCCGCCGCCGTCGCCGTAGTTGATCGTCGCGGTGTACGGACCGGTGCCGTTCTGACCGAAGGTGCCGCATCCCCAGTTCGAGTTGCCGACTTGCGTGAAAGCCGCGTTGGGGAGGCCGAGGAAGATCTGCGAGCCGCCACCGCCGCCGCCGGTGTTCACCGTGAGCAGCGCGCTTTGCGCGCCGCTGTCGATGTTGACGAGGCGCGCGCTGATCGTCGCGGTGCCGGTCGCGACGCCGTTCACGTTGCCGATGTTGCCGGGATTGATCCGGCCGACCGCGCTGTTGTTGCTCCACCACGTGGTTTCCGGCGGACGATTCGCCGACAAGGTGCCAACCGCGGTGTTGTCCGGCAAGTTGCCGCCGGCGGTGAACAGCCGGCCATCGAACGCCGCCAGCGCGAACTGACCGCTCACCGGTAACGGCTGCGCCGGAGTCAGCGTCGCCCATGAATCGAGCGCTGGGTTGTAGACCTTGACGCTGACTGGTGAGCCACCGACCGCGTAGATGACGCCGTTGAGCGCCACCGCGCGATGCGCTCCGCCGCCTGGCATGGACGCTTTCGCCGTCCACGTGTTGACGATCGGATCGTACGCTTCGACGGAGCCCGAGCCGTCGCCACCAATCACATACAGCGTGCCGTTGACCGCCGCAGCGGCGGGGAAGCGGCGCGCCGTCAGCATCGATGCCTTCGTCGTCCAGGTGTTGGTGGTGGTGTCGTACGCTTCGACCGTCGCGAGCGGGATCGACGGCTCACTGCCGCTCGAGGGATCTCCACCCACCACGTAGATGATGTTGCCGATCGCGGCCGCGGCCATGCTCGCGCGCGGCCCCGACATCGGCGCGCGAGACGACCACGCGTTGCTCGCGGGATCGTACGACTCCATCGACGCGACGCTGCCGCCGCCGATGGTGTGTCCGCCGATCGCGTAGATCTGTCCGCTCACGACCGCGCTGGCCAGGCTCTCGCGCGCGATGCTCATCGGCGCGCGGAGCGTCCAGGCCTGCTCGAACTCCGCGAACGCGGTGACCAGCGGGTTGAATACTTCAACGGTGTTGAGCGGGCTGAACGGGCAGCCTGGTCCCGGGTCAGAGCAGGATCCATCCACTCCGCCGATCGCGTAGAGCCGATCGTTCACGGCCTCGGCCGCCAGCGAGAACCGCTCCACGTCCATCGGCACGAAGCCCTGCCACGGCGTGTTGCCGTTGAAACCGAACCGCGTCATGCCGTTGTTGAAGGTGGCGCGGGCGCTGAACGACTGGTTGTTGCCGACGCTGATGGTCGCGCTGGGCGGCGTGATCGCCACCGATGCGAGTGCGGAGAACGTGGCGCTCACCGAGCTGTTGGCCGTTGCCGTGAAGGTGCACGTGCTGTTTGCGCCGCACACCGACGTGTCGCCGAGGCCGCCGGAAAAACTCTCGAAGATGTTGCCGGGCATCGAGCGGCCGGTGAACTTCACTTCGGAGCCCACCGCGTAGTAGGTGGTGCAGGACGTGTAGCCGAGCTCGAAGTTCTGGCATTGCTGGTTGTCGGTGCCGACGTTGCCTTTGCCGTCGCCCAGGAGGGTCGTCTGGATCGACGCGACCGGACCTTGCGATGCATCGAACGTCGCCGTGATCGTGCTGTCGACGTTGAGGACGATGTTGCAGGTGCTGGTCGAACAGCCGGCCGTATCGCCGGTGCCGTCGTGGAGGAAGCCAGGATCGGGATTTGGCGAATTCGCCGCGATGCGCAGCGCCGTGCCCACCGGATAGGTGAAGACGCAGGTGCCGCTGCCCGGCCCGCCGCCGGGATTGGGATTGCACACGTTGCCGCCCGGGCCCTGCACGCCGACGGCGCCGGACACGACACCGTTGTTGGTGATGGTCAGCGTCGCGGTCTGGGCCTCGGCCGACGCGTAACCGATGGAGAAAGCGAGAACGAGCAAAAGGAGCCGAGCGCGTCCGAAATCAGCGTCCATAGGGGGAGTCCTTTTCATAGGGGTACCGAGGTCACCCTTCGCGTAAGATCACGACGCCGTATTAACGAAGGAGACACCCTAGTGACGGATAACCGACGTGAATTTCTGGCAGCCGGGCTGACATTGCTGGCTGCGACCCTGAGCGAGCGTCTTTCCGCCGAAAGCGGCGGGACGGGCGAGGGGTTGGTCAGCGCTCAGCAGCCGGCCGCCAACGCATCGCGCGCGGTCGCGACGAAGGACGCCCCGAAGGTCAACCTCGATGGCTGGCAGATGACGGCCACCGAAATCACCATCCCGGCCGGCGCGCCGCCGGGACGCAAGCATCGCCACCCCGGGTTCGTGATTGGCTACGTGCTCGCCGGCCAGTACAGCTTCGCCGTGAACGACCAGACGCCCAAGGTGTTCGGCGCCGGCGAGATGTTCTTCGAGTCGTTCGACGCGCCGGGAGAGGTGCATTCGGCGTCGGGCAACGCCAGCGCGACGCAACCGTGCAAGTTCCTTGCAATTGTGTTCACGAAGAAGGGCGATCCGGTTACGATCCCAGGTTGATTGTTTCGTTGCGGTTTGTTCTTTGTTTTTTGTTCTTTGTTCTTTGTTGATGCATGTTGCGTATTCCCCCACGAAGTTCCCAGGAGGATTTGTCATGAGATTTGTTGTGAAGACCCTTGCCACCGCGCTGGTGCTCGGGTTGGCCCTGCCCTGTACGAGTGCCGCGCAAGGCGGCGGCGCCAGCAGCACGGGCACGATTCAAGGCCGCGTCGCCGATAGCAGCGGCGCGGTGCTGCCGGGCGTGACGGTGACCGCGACCAGCCCGTCGATGATCGGCGCGCAGACGCAGGTTACGAATGAGAACGGCCAGTATCGATTTCCGGCCGTGCCCCCGGGCGTCTACGACATGAATTTCGAGCTGGCCGGCTTCACCACGGTGAAGCGCAGCGGCATCCAGATTTCGCTCGGCTTCACCGCCAACGTCAACGCCGATCTCGCCGTGGCGACACTGCAGGAGACGGTCACGGTGTCCGGCGCCTCGCCGGTGATCGACACGACCGCGACGCGCGTGCAGCAGAACTTCAAGCTCGAGCAGCTCAACTCGATCCCGAACGGCCGCGACATGTGGGCGCTGCTCGCCGCGACGCCGGGCGTGATCATGAGCAACATCGATGTCGGCGGCAATCGCGCCGGGACGCAGACGGGCTATCGCGCGTATGGCTTGAACGGGCAGGTGCGCACGTCCGTCGAAGGCATTAACACCACGGAAGGCACCGATGGCGCCGGCTTCTACTACGACTACGGTTCATTCGAGGAGGTGTTCCTCGGTGTCGCGGGGCAGGGCGCCGAAGCGGCGACGCCCGGCGTGCAGTCGAACTTCCTCGGCAAGTCCGGCGGCAACAAGTTCGCCGGCGACTTCTACATCGACGGCTACAACAACGCGATGCAGTCGTCGAACCTCGGCGAGCAATACACGCTCCCCCCGCCGGCCGGCTACGGCTTCCGGCCGGGCAGCAACGAAATGGATCGCTATTACGACGTCAACTTCAACGTCGGCGGGCCGATCAAGAAGGACAAGGCGTGGTGGAATTTCTCGTGGCGCCGCCAGTTCAACGCCGTGCAGCAGCCGCTGTTCACGTTCGACAAGACCTTCGACACCTGGAACCAGAACCCGTCGGCGAAGGTCACGTATCAGCTGAACCAGAAGAACAAGTTCATCGGCTACTACCAGTGGAACATGAAGGAGCAGCCGAATCGCCTGCCGCTCGGCGGCTACACCTACACCAGTGCCGATCAGACCGTGGCGCAGCGGTCCCCGAGCTGGGTCTACAAGGGTGAATGGAACGGCACGGTGTCCGATCGCCTCTACATCGAGGCGCGCTGGGGCGACTTCGGCTACTACGATCCGCGCCTCGCCAACAGCGACGAGGAGTACTTCTGGCGCAACACCACTGACCTGGTGCTGACCGGCGCCTACGCGGAGTCGCAGACCGATCGCGACCGCAAGCAGACGACCGGCGCGGCGACCTATTTCCTCGACACCAAGCACGGCTCGCACACCTTCAAGATCGGCGGCGAGATCTACAAGGAGACGCAGTGGAGCGGCCGCACGCAGAACGCCGGCGGCAACATCGAGCACATCTATGTGACGACCAACAACGTGCCGACCTCGAGCCAGGTGGTGTTCGGCGTGCCGACCGCGACCTGCGCATGCGGGCGCTACGCCAGCGACGACGGCCAGCTGCTCGTCGTCAACAAGCTGGATCAGCAGGACTTCTTCGTCAACGACACGTGGGCGATGGGCCGCGTGACGATGAATGTCGGCGTCCGGTGGGATCGCTACAAAGGCTGGATGCCCGAGCAGGAGCAGATCGCGTTCGCCAACGGTCCGGTCAGCGTGCCGTCGCAGACCTTTCCCGAGCGTGATTTCTATACCTGGAACAACATCGGCCCGCGCGCCGGTGTGACCTACGACCTCGCCGGCGACGGCAAGACCGTGGTCAAAGCGAGCTACGGGTTGTTCTGGCACAACCCCGGCCCCGGCGTCAGCGCCAACGCCAATCCGAATCAGAACAACAAGAGCGTCACCTATACGTGGACCGATCGCAACGGCGATCGCCGCTACCAGCTTGGCGAGGAGTCGGCGAACCCGACGTCGACGACGCTGGCGGGCACGATTCAGCTCGATCCGAACATCACCTCGCCGTTCTCGCACGACGCCACCGTTTACCTCGAGCGGCAGGTCAGCGACAGCATCGGTGCGCGCGTCGGCTTCGTCTACAAGAGCGAAGACGATCTGATCCAGCAGTACAACCCGCTGCGCCCGATCGAGGCCTACACGGTTCCGTACTCGATCGTTGATCCCGGCGTGGATGGCGTGACGGGCACCGGCGACGACGGCCGGCTCAACCTGCTCGGCGTGCCGAACACCGCGGACGTCAACACGCGCTTCCCGCTGACCAACGTGACGCAGAACACGCCGCGCTTCTCGCGCTACAAAACGGTCGAGGCGTCGATGAACAAGCGTCTCAGCAACCGGTGGGCGGCGCAGCTCGGTGGCAGCCACACGTGGGCGCGGGATTTCCCCGGCACGCCGGTGAATCCCAATGGCTACCCGAACACGCCCAACGGCACGTTCGACGAACCGACCACCCGCTGGGACTTCAAGCTGTCAGGCACATACGAGGCGCCCTACGGCTTCCGCGTGTCGCCGCTGATCCGTCACCAGGCCGGCGCCAACTTCGCCCGGCAGGTCTCGGTTGGCGCGGCCGCCGCGACCAACGCCGGAGCGATCTTCAGCGGCACGGTCAGCGTCGAGCCGCTCAACTCAAACCGCCAGGACAACATCACCGTGTTCGATGTGCGCATCGATCGCGGCTTCAACCTGCCGGGTGGCGTGAGGGTCCGCGGAATGCTTGACCTGTTCAACATCACGAACAGCAACGCCGCCGAGACCCGCACGATCACCACGGGCGCGGCGTACCTGCGTCCGACCGCGGTGCTCGCGCCGCGAACGATTCGCGTCGGCGCGCGCGTGAACTTCTAAGAACACGCCGAAAAATCACCAGGAGGGCGGATCCACCGGATCCGCCCTTTTTTTGTGCGCAGAAACCCCGATGGTATCGAGTTACATTCGTTGACAATTGTCGACAGAGCGGGTACTTTGCCACCGCCTGATGGCTATCGATCCCTGATTGATAGTCATTCGTCCCCATTTGGCGGTCGCCTTCGCAGGCACGCGGCCGTCTTGATCGAGGGCTACCCGAGTGGCAAGACGATTCCTGCTCGCTGTTTCCTCCCTGCTCCTCTCTATCTTTCTGGCGGCCCCCGCGGCCGGCCAGGGTGGCGTGACTTCCACCATTTCCGGCGTCGTCACCGACAACACCAACGCGGTGATTCCCGGCGCGAACGTGTCGATCAAGCACAACGCGACCGGCGTGACGCAGGAGTCCATCACCAACGCTGATGGATCGTTTTCGTTCCCGAGCATGAACTCGGGCTCGTACACCGTGACGGTGTCGCTGCAGGGTTTCAAGACCGTGGTGGTCAACAACGTCGTGGTCACCGCCGGATCGCCGGCCAACGTGCGCGCCACCCTCGAAGTCGGCGGACTGACCGAGCAGGTGATGGTCACGTCGACATCGGAGATCGTGCAGACGACGTCGCCGACCGTGTCGTCGACGGTGACGAGCACGCAGATCACCAAGCTGCCGCTGACCTCGCGCAGCGCGATGGACTTCGTCAACTTCCTGCCCGGCGTGTCGACGCCGGCGGGCAACCGCGATGCGACCATCAACGGCCTGCCGCGCGGCATGATCAACATCACGCTCGACGGCGTGAACATCCAGGACAACACGCTGCGATCGACCGACGGGTTCTTCGCGATCGTCAGCCCGCGTCTCGACTCGGTTGAAGAAGTGTCGGTGACGACGGCGACGCAGGGCGCCGGCGATGCGGGGCAGGGCGCGGTGCAGGTGAAGTTCGTGACGCGCTCGGGCACGAACTCGTTCACCGGCAGCGGCTACTACTACAACCGCAACGATCGCTTCAACGCCAACACCTGGTTCAACAATCGCAACGGCGTCGCCAAGGCGAAGTTGAGCCAGAACCAGATTGGCGGCCGCGCCGGCGGTCCGATCGTGATTCCAGGACTCTTCGACGGACACAACAAGGCGTTCTTCTTCGGCAACTTCGAGCAGGTCAGCACGCCGAGCGACACCACCCGGCAGCGCACCATGCTCAATGCGGCTGCCGCGGCGGGCAGCTACACCTACGGCTCCACCACCATCAACCTGCTGGAGCTGGCGGCGCGCAACGGCCAGACCGCGACGCTCGATCCAACGATCCGGCAGATCCTCGCCGACATTTCGACGGCGACCTCGGGCGGATCGATCCAGACGATCGATCCGAATCTCGATCGATTCACGTTCAACGTGCCCGTCGAATCGAAGCGCATCTATCCAACCTTCCGGCTGGACTACAACCTGAACACCACGCATCGCGCGTCGTTCTCGTACAACTACCAGAAGTTCACCGACTCGCCGGACACGCTCAACAACCGCGACGCCAGCTACCCGGGCTTCCCCGTGGAAGCGGGGCAGGAGTCGGTGCGTTTGAGCTGGAGCGCGCCGGTGCGCTCGGTGCTGGCGTCGAATCTCGTCAACGAAGCGCGCATCGGCTACAGCGGCGCGCCGGTGACGTTCTTCGGCGAGCTGACGACCGAGATGTTCAGCGGCTCGAAGGTGCCGCAGCAGGGCTATCAGATCGTGTTCCCGAGCATCAACGCGACGCTGACCAATCCCAGCCCGACGGCGAACCCCTCGTCTCGAAATGCCAACAGCATCGTGTTCGAGGACACGCTGTCGTGGCTGAAGGGCTCGCACAGCATCACGTCGGGCGTCTCGTTCACGCAATACGACATCTGGGCGAAAGACGAGATGCTGGTGCCGCAGATGCGCTTTGGCGTGGTGACGAGCGATCCGGCCAACGCGATGTTCAACGCGGCGAACTTCCCCGGCGCTTCAGCGGCGAACATCACCGCGGCGTCGAACCTTTACGCGATGCTGACCGGCCGCATCCAGCAGATCGCCGGCGACGCGCGTATCGACGAAACGACCGGCGAGTACGTGTGGGTGGGCCAGGGCCGTCAGACCGGCCGGCTGCGTGAAGGCGGCATCTACCTGCAGGATCAGTGGCGCATCCGCAACAACATGACCGTCAACGCCGGCGTCCGCTACGACGTGCAGCTGCCGTTCTATTCGCTCAACAGCCTCTACTCCTACGCAACGATCGACGATCTCTGCGGACGGTCGGGCAAGAAGAGCGAGAACTCCTGCAACCTGTTCCAGCCCGGCGTCATGCCCGGCACGTCGCCGACGTTCAAGCAGCTGACCGCCGGCACCAAGCCGTACGACACCGACTACAACAACATCGCGCCGAGCATCGGCTTTGCGTGGACGCCGGAGCGCCGCACGGGTTTCCTCGGCACGCTGATGGGGCCGACCAACGACTTCGTGATCCGCGGCGGCTACACGCGTTCGTACAGCCGCGCCGGCCTGAACGACTTCACGGCGATCTTCGGCGCCAACCCTGGCATTCGCATCGTCACCAACCGCGACGAAGCGAGCGCCAATCTCGGCACCACGCCGCTGTTGCTGCGTGAAACCTCGCGGCTCACGATCCCGAGCTTCCCGAACAAGCCGGTGTATCCGATGACCGACGTCGTGTCGCAGGACGTCAGCGCGATCGATCCGAAGATCAAGGTGCCGAGCGCCGATTCGTACTCGATTGGCATCCAGCGCAGCCTCTCGACGAACATGGCTCTTGAAGTCCGCTACGTCGGCACGCGCGGCCATGACTCGTGGCGCACCAACGTGAACGGCAACAACGGTGTGAACAACGCCAACGGCGCCGCTACGCTCGACATCAACGAGTACAACATCTTCGAGAACCGCTTCATCGACGAGTTCCGCCAGGCGCAGCGCAACCTGCGCGCCAACCTCGCGGCGACCGGGACCGCGACGTTCGCCTACACCGGCCAGCCAGGCACCGCGCCGCTGCCGGTGTTCCTCGGGTTCTTCAACGGACAGAACGCCGCGAACTCCGGCAACGCCGCGCTCTATACCGGCACGAACTGGACCAGCCCGACGTTCCTCAACTTCCTGGCGGAGCGCAACCCGAACCCGTTTGGTTTTGCCACGGCCGGCACGACGAACACGCCAAGCGGCTTGATGGGCAACGCCACGCTGCGCGCCAACGCCGCGGCGGCGGGGATCCCGGCGAATTATTTCGTCGCCAATCCCGATCTGCTCGGCGGCGCGCTGCTGCTCACCAACATCGGCGAGTCGAAGTACAACTCGCTGCAGATCGAACTGCGCCGCCGGTATGCCGACGGCCTGTTGTTCCAGACCAGCTACGTGTACGGCAAGGGATATGTCAGCGACTGGGAAACGTGGCGCGAGGATCAGTTCTGGGTCCGCGATGCCGGCACGCCGGGCGACGTCACGCATTCGATCAAGGCGAACATCGTGTATGACCTGCCGTTCGGCAACGGCCGCAAGTGGGCGAGCCAGGCCAACGGCTTCGTCGAGCGCGTCGTCGGCGGCTGGCAGGTCGGCGTCAACACCCGCCTGCAGACCGGGCGCCTGATCGATCTCGGCAACGTTCGCCTGGTCGGCATGGACATGGCCGAGGTGCGCGATATGTTCAAGCTGCGCTTCGACGACGCCGGCCGCAAGGTGTGGATGCTGCCGCAGGATGTGATCGACAACACCATCGCGGCGTTCAGTGTCAGCCCGACGTCGGCGAGCGGCTACTCCGGCGCGACGCCGACCCACCGCTACTTCGCGCCGGCGAACGGACCGGACTGCATCGAGATCGACAACAACGCCGACTACGGCAACTGCGCATCGCGCTCGGTCGTGGTCACCGGACCGATGTTCAGCCAGACCGACCTGCGCATTTCGAAGCGCACCAAGCTGGCGGGCCGCATGGACTTCGAGCTGGCGATGGAAATGCTGAATGCATTGAACCAGGCCAACTTCGTTCCGGTGGGCATTGGCTCGAGCTCGCAGGCGGGCCAGCCGCAGGGCAACTCGATCGCGCAGTACGAAGTGACGACGCTGACGGGCACGAACACGTCGCGCCTGATTCAGTTCGTCGCGCGGTTTAACTGGTAAGACAGACATCAGGTGGTCAGGCTGTCAGGTCGTCAGGATTTCCTGACTGCCTGGCTGCCTGACTGCCTGCCTGCCGGCCTGACTTCACTTCTTAATAGGCCCCATTGACTCCATCGTCGCCGTAATCGGCACACCCATCGGCCCAACGGGAATGTAGACCACCGTGTGATTCGGCGATCCCACCATCGCCTTCTGCGCTTCGATCGCTTCGTGCTGGATATACATCCCGCTCAACTGCCCGCGGATGATCTCCATCGCGTTGGCGATGCCCTGCGCCTGCACTTCGCGTTTCGTACGTTCCTTCCGCTCGATCTCGATCTCGGTGTCCTTGCGCGCCAGCTCCTGCGTCGCGGCGAGCTTGCGTGACACGGCGTTCGAGACTTCTTCCGGATACTGCACGTTGCCGACGACGACGCTGTCGATGATGAAGGGGCTGTTGGCGGTGTAGGTGCGGATACGCGCGAGCACCGCCTCGCCGATCGCGATCAGCGCGTCCTTCACCTCCAGCCCGTTGCGCCGCTGCACTTCATCGAGCGAGTAGGTACGCAGCGGTTCCTTCACGTAGTTGGCGTATGCGACTTTGACGACGGCGTCAGGATCGCGGTGGATCGATTCGCGATCGACCGTGGTGCTGTAGCGCTCCATGAACAGCGGCACCTGGCCCGCATCGACGCGCCACACGGTGTGCACGCGGAAGCCGATCTTCAGGTTGTCGCGGCTCATCACCGCGGAGTCGCCGACGAACTCCTCGGTGTAGGTGTACGGCGTCACGCTGACGTTGGTGACGTCGAGCAGCCAGCCGCGTCCCGCCGATGTCGGTCCGCGCTGCACGCCGTAGAACCGCGACTGTCCCATGAAGGCGCCCTTGGTGAGATAGCCGACGTAGCCTGCGGGCGTGTACGGGTTGCGGGCGCCGCTCAGCCAGATCGCGGTCGCCGCCACGAATGCAATGAACAAGAGACTGAAGCCTGCCGCGCCGAAGCCTCGAAGAGGCGAAGGCGGGCCGGCGATCGCCGCGCGTAGACGGGTGAGCAAAGACACGATGTGCCTCCAATCACGCCTACGAGGTTAGCTGCCGGGCTCGAGGTTGGAAGTCCTCTATCCTCCGTCGCTCGCGTTTTTGCGAGCGAAAGAGGAATGCGCCCCGTGGCACGGGATGTGCCGTTCCACCTTCGCTCGCTTCGCGAGCGATGGTGGACTTTGTGGGTCCCCCGCGGCATCTTGCGATGCCTTAAGCGTTCGTGTCTTACGATGCCGCGGGGTTGAAAAGGTGTCAGCGCTTGAACAAACCGACCAGCGTGCCTCGTGCACGAATCTTCCCGACCATTGCCGCTTCAACCGCGGCGCGCGTCAGGGGAGGGGACTGGCCCACGGCGGGAACGTCGATCGGCGCATCGAGCGCGTAGATCTCAAACACATAGTGATGCGCAGAGCCGGAAGCCGGCGCGCCGGGGCCGCGATAGTAAGGACCGGTGCCGCTGATCTGACGTGACTTGTCCGGCATCTCCGCGCCATGCGGAATCGCTTCAGCGAGCGAACGCGTCGAGCCCGGAATGTTCCACACCATCCAGTGCAGCATGTCGTCCGTGCCCTGACCCACGGCCGCATCCACATCGTGCGCGATCAAGACGAAGTTGGTCGTGCCATCGGGCACGTTGCTCCACGCCAGCGGTGGCGACACCGAGTCGCCGGCCTGCGTGTACTTCGCCGGGATCGTTCCGCCATCAGCCCACGCCGTAGTCGTCAACGTCATCGTCTGGATCGGCCCCCGGCGTCCCTGGAAGTTGCCGCCACCGCCGCCGCCTTGCTGTGCGGGAGGAGGAAGGGGATTCGGCAGGCCCGCGTTCGGTGCGTGCTGCGATTTCTTCCACGCGTCGTAGCGCATGCGCAGCGTCTTCACCGGATTGAGGTTTTCACCAGCCTTGATCTGATACGGCCCCTTGTCGGGACCGGGCTGCGAGGTCGTGAGATACACCGAGTACTTGCCGTTGTTGTGCGAGTCGCCGTTGGTGTCTTTCGGATCGGCGGCGAGGATGTAGGCGATGTGCGCCGTCTTGCCGTCGCACGGGATCAGCGGCGCGGTGCCGTCGCCGGGCCACGCGGGACACATGCACCGGCTGTCGCCGCCCGATCCGTCCGCGGCTTCCATCGCCGCCATCACGCGATCGAGGATCGTGCCTTGCGTCTTGATGAATGCCTGCACCGCGTTCGGCACCACGTTGCCGGGACGCAGGATGTTGCCCTGGATGGAATAGAAGATCTGCGTGCCGGGGACCTGGCCCTGGATGTCCTGCGACACGTAGCCGTTGGTCAGGCCCGAATGGCCGGCGCTGCGGCCCTGCAGATCGAGAATGCCGAACTGGCGGCTCTGATACGCCGGGTCCTGGCTGAGCAGCTCGATGATCCGTTTCGGATCGGTGCCCTTCTTCAGCTCCTCGAACACCAGCATCTGGTTCTTGTGCGTGCCGTCGACGCCGGCCTGGCATGCCGCGACGCCCTTGCCGGGCACCACCACGGCTTGCACGCCCATCAGAAACTGATCGTCGCGATCGACGCAGGTGGCGGAGCTGATCACCACGCGTCCGGTGGCGCGATCGACGGCGATCACCGACCACGTGGCGAATGCAGAAGCGGGCAGGAATAACAGGGAGACCAGTGCAAGGAGCGTTCGTTTCATAGGGGCAATCTTAAGCCAACTTTCTGTGGCATCTGCGCCTTCTGCGGCCTAAGATGCGCTATGCGAAATGCCATTCTCGCCGTGGCCCTTCTCCTGCCGGCGGCGGCAGCCGCGCAGACCCCGACATTTGCCAAAGACGTTGCACCAATTTTTTATTCGAAGTGCGTCGAGTGCCATCGTCCGACGATGTTCGCGCCGATGTCGCTGGTGAAATACGACGAGGCGCGTCCGTGGGCGAAGTCGATTCGCAACCGCGTCTCGACGCGCACCATGCCGCCATGGGGCGCCGATCCGCAGCACGGCGTGTTCAAGAACGATCCGCGGCTCAGCGACAAGGAGATCGCCACCATCCTCGCGTGGGTCGATGGCGGCGCGCCAAAAGGCGAAGACAGGGACATGCCGGCGATGCCGTCGTTCGCGGACGGCTGGACGATCGGCCAGCCCGATGCGGTGTTCGAGATGACGGAGTCCTTCCAGATTCCGGCCACCGGCACGGTTGACTATCAGTACATCCGCATCCCGACCAACATCAAGGAAGACAAGTGGCTGGCGGCGATCGAGATCAAGCCGCAGGCGCGCACGCACGTGCATCACGTGATCGCGTACATGCAGCCGGCCGGCGCGCCGGTGAGCGAAGCAGGAGTGCTCGGGCCCGGCAACATCGGCGGCGTGACGCCGAACAAGCCCGGGATGGTGTTCGATCCGGGCGTCGGCCGGCTGATGGCCGGCAACTCCGACATCATCCTGCAGATGCACTACACGACCAACGGTGAAGCAGCCGTCGACAAGACCGTCGTCGGCGTGAAGTTCCTGAAGGAAGCGCCGGGCATGGTGCAGCGCGGCGGCAGCGTGATCCAGCCGCGCTTCGTGATTCCCGCCGGTGCGCCGGCGCACGAAGTCCGCGGCACGCGCGTGCTGCAGGACGACACCATCATCACGTCGTTCACGCCGCACATGCACGTGCGCGGCAAGGACATGACCTACACTGCAAAGTATCCCGACGGCCGCACCGAGGTGCTGTTGTCGGTGCCGAAGTACGATTTCAACTGGCAGATCACCTACCAGCTCAAGGAAGCGAAGCGGATGCCGAAGGGCACCGAGATCGAAGTGGTCGCGCACTACGACAACTCGCCGCAGAACAAGTTCAATCCGGATCCGACGAAGGACGTCCGCTGGGGCGATCAGACGTGGGAAGAGATGATGATTGGTTTCTGGGGCACCGTCGCCGAACGTCCCAAACAGTAGCTCACTGATGATTACACGCCGTTCGTTTCTCTCCCTGGCGGGCGCCTCGGCGCTCGCCAGACCTGCATTCGCGCTTCATTCCACGCAAGCGACCCCGACGATCGATGCGGCCCGGTTGCGCAATCGCCTCGAGCGACTGAGCTATCACGGCCGTCCGCCCGGCGGCACGTTCGCCGATGGCGTCAACCGCGTCGCGTATTCGGTGGCCGACCTCACCGCGCGCGCCTGGCTCATCGACGAGATCAAGGGCATGGACGTCGTGCCGCGCATCGACGCCGCCGGCAACATCTTCGCCAGGTTCGGCGGCCAGCCGAATCAGCCGGCGATCCTGTTCGGATCGCACATCGACTCGGTGCCCACTGGAGGCAACTTCGACGGCGATCTGGGCGTGATGAGCTCGTTCGAAGTGATCCAGGCGGTGCAGGCGGCGAAGATCCAGACGCGGCACCCGCTCGAAATGGTGATCTGGGCGCACGAGGAATCGACCGCGTTCGGCATCGGCACCGCCGCCAGCCGCATCGTCGCCGGCGACCTGCAGGCTGGGGACATGGACAAGGTCTGGAACGGCATGAAGCGCGGCGACGCGATCAAGCGCATCGCCGGCAATCCCGATCAAATCGAGACGGCGATTCGCGCCAGGGGCGCGTGGCACTCGTACGTGGAGCTGCACATCGAGCAGGGCGGCACGCTCGACAAGGCGAAAACGCCGATCGGCATCGTCGAAGGCATCGTCGCCATTCATCGCTATGACGTCGTCATCGAAGGCATGATCAACCACGCCGGCACGACGCCGATGAACGAGCGTCACGATGCAATGGTGGCCGCCGCGGAATTGACGCTCGCGGTGCGCGACATCGCGTCACGGCGGCAGGGCCGCCAGGTGGGCACCGTCGGCCGCATCGAGATCGAGCCGAACTCGCCGAACGTGATCCCCGGCCGCGCGATGATGAGCGTGGAGTTCCGCGATCTGTCCGAGCAGGTCCTGCGCGAGCTCGGCGATGCCGTGAAGGCGCGCGCCGCCGAGATCGCCAAGAGCACCGGGACGACGATCAACCTCACGCTGGCCAGCATGAATGTTCCGGCGATGTCGTCGAGTGGCATCCAGGCCGCTATCGGCCGCGCGGCCGCGGCGTCGAGCCTGAACACGATGCGGCTGCCGAGCGGCGCCGGTCACGACGCGCAGCAGATCGCCAAGCTGTGCCCGATGGGCATGATCTTCGTGCCGAGCGTCGGCGGCGTCAGCCACTCGCCGAAGGAGCTGACGAACTGGGCCGACTGCACGAACGGCGCGAACGTTCTGCTGAAAACCGTTCTGGATCTCGATCAGCGCGACACCGTCTAGCGCCTCTCCATCGAGCGTGGACGATTACTACGAGTTGCTCGGCATCGATCGGCGGGCCGGCCACGCGGAGTTGCGCCGCGCCTTTCGCAAGCTGGCGTTGAAGTGGCACCCCGATCGCGCCGGCGCCGGCGCGACGGCGACCTTCCGAAAAATTCACGCGGCCTACACGGTCCTCGCGGATCCGATTTCGCGAGCCGCGTACGATCGCCGTCAGAGTGGAGTAGCCACGGTCACGCGAGGCCGCGCGCCGGCCGTCAGCCTGTCGCGTCTCAGCGGCAACATCAACGGGCTGCTGGCGATTGGAGCCGTTCGCCGCGTCGGGAACGACATCATCGAGCTGTTCCTCAACGCCGACGAGGCGTCGACGGGCGGCATGATCATGATCTCGATGCGAGTGCCGGTGCGCTGTCCGGGCTGCGTCGGCAGAGGCATGGCCGCGTGCGATCGCTGCGGCGGCAAGCGTGTCCTCGATGATCTGTTCAGCGCCTGGCTCGCGGTGCCGCCCGGCGTGCAAGACGGCGAGATCCTCCCGCCCTCGGCACTACTTCCTGGAATGATGAACCGCGTGATCTTCCGCGTGAGGCTCGCAGCGGCATAGCGATTACGGAAAGCGCTGTTGCTTTCGCAGGCAATCCATCCTACCTTTCCACTGTCGATGTCAGCTGATGTCTCGGTGATCTTCGTCGGCGAAGACGGCTGGACCGACTGCGCGCGCGACCTGGCAGAGGAGCGCGTCACGGAAGCGCACGACTTTCACAAACCCTGGTGGAAGGGCGTGAAGCTGTATCACCGCAACGGCTATCGCTACGAGGTCGAGAACGCAAAGACCGAAGAGCCCGTGCCGGCGAAGCCGACGGACGCTAAGGTCGTCGTGCAGTACGAGTACACGTCAACCGGCTTCTATCAGCTCGACGAGCTGAAGCAGGCGCTTCGCGCCGCCGTCGACAAGAAGCACGAGGTGCTGACCCGCTTTCACAAGGCCGAAGAGCTGGTCACGCGCATTGACGCCGCGAACCATTTTGGCGATCTTGTAGATATGCTGGAGTGGGCGTCGACCGAAGAACTTGAAATATGAAACACGTGTTCGTCCTGGTGGCCGCACTCGCGGTCAGCAGTTGCCTGGACAGTCCAACCGGACCTGATGCGGTCGTCGACCGGCCATTCGACCTGAAGGCCGGCGCGGTCTCGACGCTCCCGGACGGCGCGCGCCTGCGATTCGAGCGCGTGCAATCGGACTCGCGCTGCCCGATGGATGCGCTCTGCGTCTGGGCCGGCGACGCCACCATTGCCGTGACGCTGAATCCGCCGAAAGGCGCCACCGAGTCGCGCGAGCTGCACACCCAGCCCACCGGATCACAAATCTCGTACGCGAACTACACCATCAAGCTGACGGCGCTCGCGCCGTATCCCCGATCCGGCCAGGAAATTCCCGCGGCAGGCTATATCGCCACGTTCGTCGTCTCTGTAAGGTGAGTGCCGTCATCGGCCGATAAGTAGGCCTGCCGTGTCCGTCACAATTCTTCGCCCGCTGCCGCGGACGATCACCCGTCCGCTCTCGCTCCTCGCCCTCGTCGCGTGGGTCGTGACCATGGGCGTGATGATCAACCGCTCCTATCTGCAGGCCTCGTCGAGAAATCTCGCGACCGATCTCGCCAGCTACGGATCGACGGCGCAATGGCGCGGCGTCTATTACCGCGGCGAAAAGATCGGCTTCACCGTCAGCCAGGTGCAGCCGACGGACGACGGCTTCGTGCTGCATGAAGACGGCCGCCTGCAGTTCACGCTGCTCGGCGCGCACACCTTCGCGATCCTGAAGACCACGGCCAACGTCGATCGCGCGTTCGCGCTCAAGGACTTCGATTTCTCGCTCGACCCCGGCACCGGCCCGATGTCGATCAAGGGCCGCGTCGACGGATTGAAGCTGTCGCTGGAGATCTCCAGCAAATCCGGATCGCGGACGGAAACACGGCAGCTGCTCGAAGCGCCGGCGTTGATGCTGAGCGTGGGCCGCCGTCTCGCTTCAGAAGGCCTGGTGCCCGGCACGACGCGGCAGTGGGCGGTGTTCGATCCGGCGACGATGAAAAATGCGCCCGTCAACATCGCGATCGGTTCTCGCGAGGTCGTCACCGCCGGCACGCGCCGGCCGATCCCGGCGTTCAAGGTCAACATGACCTTCAGCGGGCTAACGACGACAGCGTGGGTCACCGACACGGGTGAGATCGTCCGTGAAGAGAGTCCGATGGGCCTCATCACCATCGTCGAATCGCAGGACCAGGCGATGGCGCTCAGCGTCTCGAGCAGCATGCAGGAAGACATGCTCGAAGCCGCCGCGATCGTGCCGCGGATGGCGAAGCAGAATCGCATCGTCGAGCCGCGCGACGTAAAGAAGCTGCGGCTCCGCATGGCCGGCGTGACTTTGTCGAAGGCGGACGTCGAAGGCAGCGGCCAGACGCTCGACGGCCAGTTCGTCGAGCTGACCGATCCGCGCGACCTGCAGCCTGGTCCAACGCCGGCTGATCTCGAGACCTATCTGAAGCCGGAGCCGTTCATCGAGAGCGACTCGCCGGAGATCAAAGCCGAAGCTGAGCGCATGGTGAACGGCGTCACCGGTACGCGCGCGCGAGCGGAACGATTGACGCGCGAGGTCAACACCATGGTCGAGAAGAAGCCGACCGTGAGCCTGCCGTCGGCGCTCGAAGTGCTGCGCACCAAGGTCGGCGACTGTAACGAGCACACCGCGCTGTTCGTGGCGCTGGCACGATCGATCGGCATTCCGGCGCGCATCAACGTCGGTCTCGTCTACGTTCGCGGCGCGTTCTATTACCACGCGTGGCCCGAGGTCTATATCGATGAAGGCAAGGGCCGTGGCCTGTGGCTGCCGGTCGATCCGACCTTCGATCAGTTTCCCGCCGACACCACGCACGTGCGGCTGGCGCGCGGGGGATTGGACAAGCAGGCGGCGATCCTGCCGATGTTCGGAAAAACGGAAATCTACGTGACTCAACTCGAGGTGGCCCCCAACTCCACGCCGATCCTCGTTGGACGGCAGGTGACCGATGCGCGCCCGCCGGCGATCGACATTCCGCGCCGCCAGGCGTGCGGCTGCTGGGCCTCGCCGTGTTCGGGGAGCGGACGATGATCGCGGTCGAAAACCTCGTCAAGCGTTACGGCAGCTTCACCGCGGTCGACGGCGTGTCGATCAACGTTGCGCCCGGACAGATCCACGGCTTCCTCGGTCCGAACGGCGCCGGCAAGACCACGAGCATCCGCATGATCGCGGGGCTGCTGAAGCCCACGGCCGGACGCATCATCGTCAACGGCCACGATCTGGAGAAGGACCCCGAAGCGGCGAAGGCCGCGCTCGGCTTCATTCCCGATCGTCCGTTCATCTACGAAAAGCTGACGGCGGGCGAGTTCCTTCGGTTTCACGCCGGGCTCTACGGCATGCCCGAAGTCGAGATCGACACGCGCATCAAGGAGATGCTCGAGATCTTCGAGCTGGGCCGCTGGCAGAACGAGCTCGTCGAAAGCTTCTCGCACGGCATGAAGCAGCGCCTGGTGATGAGCGCGGCGTTCCTGCATCGTCCGAAGGCAGTGCTGGTAGACGAGCCGATGGTCGGCCTCGATCCGCGCGGCGCGCGCTTGATCAAGGACGTGTTCCGCCGCATGACCGAGCACGGCGTGGCGATCCTGATGAGCACGCACACCCTCGAGGTCGCGCAGGAGATGTGCGATCTGATCAGCATCATCCTGAAGGGCAAGATCATCGCGCACGGCACCGTGACCGAGCTGCGCTCGATGGCCGGATCGCCGAACGAAGAGCTGACGCCGGTGTTCCTCAAGCTCACCGGCGGCAGCGGGCTTCAGGAGATTGAGGAGATCGTTTGAACGGCGCCGCGATCACCCGCCCGTTTCCGTATCTGTTGCTGCCGTCGTTGTGGGCGACGCGCAACCGCGCCCGCCGGCGCGAGAAAGGCGACGGCGCCCGCGCCATCGTGTTCGGCGCCATCGGCCTCGGCGTGATGGGCGCGCTCTTCTGGGGCGCGTTCTGGGTGACGTGGCAGGCGGCGCAGTACGCGGAGCTCGGCGACTACCTGATTCGCATCGGGCTGTCGTGGCTGTTCCTGACGTTCCTCTCGTTCCTCGCCTTCAGCGGCGTCGTCGCCGCGCTCTCGACGTTCTTTCTCTCCGACGATCTGCGGCTGATCCTCGCGGCGCCGGTCGCATCGCGGCGCTTGTTCCTGGCGCGCTTCGCGCGGACGGTGGCGCAGGCCGGCTGGATGGTGGTGGTCTTCCTGCTGCCGGTGCTCGCCGGCGTCGCCTCCGCGAAGTGCGCGTCGTGGTGGTTCGTGGTCACGGCCACGATGACGGTGCTGCCGTTCGTGGTGATTCCCGTCGCGCTTGGTTCGGTGGTGACCCTGCTGCTGGTGAACGTGTTTCCAGCGCGCCGCGCCCGCGACATCCTGATGCTGATGGGCCTGGTGTTCGCGATGAGCATCGTGCTGCTGCTGCGCTTCATCCAGCCGGAGCGGTTGCTGCGCGTCGAGTCGATGCCCGAGGTCACCGATTTCTTCGCGACGCTGCAGTCGCCGATCACGCCGCTCCTGCCGTCGTTCTGGGCGGGCGAGGCGTTGTTTGCGGGATTGCAGAACGGGCGCGACCTGCTGCACATCGCGGCGTTGTGGTCCACGGCCGCCGCTGCGGTGATCTTCGTGGGATGGGCGTTCGAGCGCTGGCACTTCGCCGGCTTCAGCAAGGCGCAGGAAGCGCGCAAGGCGCGGTTCACGCAGTGGCGCATTCTCGATCAGCTCGCCGGACTGCTGCCGCTTTCGCAAGTGCGGAAGCACCTGTTGATCAAGGACCTCAAGGTGTTCCTGCGCGATGTCAGCCAGTGGTCGCAGCTCCTGCTGCTGCTCGCGCTGGTGATCGTGTATCTCTACAACTTCCGCGTGCTCGATCTCGAGCGCATCCCATACATGAGCGGGTTCCTGAAGAACGTTTACGCGTTCCTCAACCTGGCGATGGCGGGTTTCGTGATGTCCACCGTCACGGTGCGCTTCGTGTTCCCGGCGGTGTCGGCCGAAGGCGCGGCGTTCTGGATCATCCGCACCGCGCCAATCTCGCTGAAGGATTTCCTGTGGTCGAAATTCTGGACCGGCCTGGTCCCGGTCGTGGTGCTGACGGAGATCCTGATCGTCGCGGGCAACGACCTGCTCGGCGTCGATCCGTTCTTGAAGCGCCTCTCGGCGACCGCGGTCATCTTCATGGCCTTCGCCCTGGTCGGTCTGGCGTGTGGCCTCGGCGCGCGCTATCCGCGATTCGCGGCCGACAATCCAAGCCAGGTCGCCGGATCGTACGGCGGCATCGCCTTCATGATCCTCGCCGTGCTGTTCATCCTGGTGATGATTGTGCTGCTCGGCTGGCCGTCGAGCATCTATCTGTTCGCGCAGTTCCGCGGCCGGACGCTGACGACGGGGCAGGAGATCTTCATCGCGGCGATGTTCACGGTGGCCGCGATCGTCAGCATCGCCACCTGGCTGCTCGGCATGCGCGCCGGCGTGCGCGCGCTTCAGGCGATGGATAGAACGCCTTCGTAGCTACTTGGGTTTGGTCAGGAAGTCGATTCTGACGAGGTCGAGCACCGGAACTTCGTGATTCTCGATCTCCGCCGACGCCCCGGCCGCAATCCATCGCGTATTTCCTGACGGCACTTCGACCATCAGCACGGGCTCTTTCGCCGCGATCGTTTTCGTGTCGTGCTGTTCGAGCTTGAGGCGCGTGACGCGCAGTTGCGCGTTGCTGTATTCGTTTTCGCCCGGAGGAATGCGTCGCATGCCACCCGATCGCGGCGGATTCTCGGTCTTCAACACCAGCCGCAGGAAATCGCTCGCGGTCGATGCGGTGTTTTCCGCGGTGTGGTGCTCTTCCATGCTGCCAGGTGAGATTCTGATCGCGCCGGCCTTCACCGCCGGCCGCGTGATCGTCCGGTTGTTGCCGCCGACGTGCTTGAAGACGACGCCGTCTGAATCATTGAGATAGACGTATACCGTGGTGCCCGCCGGGTGCGTGTGCTCCGGCATCTTGGCGCCGGCGGCGTAGTGCACGCGGACCACCTTGACGTATTCGTTCTCGAACTGCTGCTTGTAAGCATCCGGCAAAGACTTCGTCGGATCTTGCACCACGCCCAGCATCATCACGGCCGCCACTGCGAATCGAAGCATCACACCCACCATTTTTCGCTAAACTGTTCCGGCCATGAAGAAACTGTTTCTCGCCGTCCTGCTGGCCACTACGTCCCTATACGCTCAAGACGCACCGCGTGTTACGCCGGCCGGTGAGGGGCCCGATCCCTGGTTCGGAACTTTCTCGATTATCGCGTTCGATCCCACCACCAACGAGCTTGGCGTCGGGGTCCAGTCGCGCGCTTTTGGGGCGGGCGCGGCGGTTCCATACGCGAAGCCGGGTGTCGGCGCCGTCGCGACGCAGGCCTCCGCGAATCGTCAATACGGGCCGAAGGCCATCGCGCTGCTCGAACAGGGCTTGTCGCCGGCCGAGGTCGTCAAGCGCATCACCGATGAGGATCCTGGCCGCGACACGCGGCAGGTCGCCGTCATCGACACCAAGGGCCGATCCGCTGTTTACACCGGCAAGCGTGTGATCGACCGCAACTCCGATCCCAAGGATCTCGTTCACCTTGGCGGTTATGCCGGTCACGTCAGCGGCGAGAATTTTTCCGCGCAGGGCAACACGCTCGCCAGCAGCGCCGTCGTCGAGGCGATGGCGGCCGCGTATCGCAACGGCAAGGGCAGCATGGCCGAGCGCCTGATGGATGCGCTCGATGCCGGTCAGTCGAAAGGCGGCGACACGCGGGGCATGCAGTCGGCCGGCATCCTCGTGGTCAAGCCGCTCGATCCGAAATCCGATTCCACCGTCGAGCGCGTCGTCGACATTCGCGTCGACGATTCGCCCGAGCCGTTCAAAGAGCTGCGCCGGCTGCTCAATATGACGACGGGCGTGCCGAACCGGTTGATGACGCGCGCCGGAGAATTGTCGAAGGCGGGGAAGCACGCCGAGGCGATCGCCGAAGCGAAGAAAGCGCTCGAGATCAACCCGCGCGCCGAGACGACGATGTATGCGCTTGCGAAGCTGTATGCCGCAGCGGGCGACACGAAGCTTGCGATGGAGCAGTTGTCGATGGCGATCGCGCGTCAGCCGAAACAGTGGAAGAACGAGGCATCCACCGATCCGGCGTTCGAGAAGCTGCGCTCGCTTCCCGAGTTCCAGCGCTTGATCAAACAGTAGATGACAATTCGCGCAGTCCTTATCCTCGGCCTGCTGGCCTTTGCGCCCGAGGTGTGTGCGCAGACCCCCGCGCCCCAGGATCCGCCAAAGCCGCCGGATCCGATCGAGATCGAAGAGGAAGTGATCGTCACGGCGACGCGCACCGGCGGCCGCATCGACGATCAGCCGACCCGCGTCGAAGTGCTGGAGCGCGAAGAGATCGAAGAGAAGATGCTGATGACGCCCGGCGACATCGTGATGATGTTGAACGAGATGGGCGGCATGCGCGTGCAGGCGACGGCGCCGTCGATGGGCGCGGCGACGGTGCGCATCCAGGGCATGCACGGCCGCTACACCCGCGTGCTGTTCGACGGGCTGCCGCTGGCCGGGCAGCAGGTCGGCGGGCTTGGCCTGCTGCAGATTCCACCGGTGGATCTCGCGCAGGTCGAGGTGATCAAAGGCGTGGCGTCGGCGCTGTATGGCGCGGGCGCGATGGGCGGCGTGATCAACCTGATCGCGAGGCGGGCCGGCGACGATCCGGTCCGCGAGGTCCTGTTCAATCAATCAACTGTCGGCACGACCGACGCCGTCGGATTCTTCTCGCGCCGTTTGTCATCGCAGCTCCGCGGCACGCTCACCACCGGCCTGCACTATCAACTGAAGAACGATATCGACGATGACGGCTGGTACGATCTGCCAGGGTATTCGCGCTTCGTGGTGCGGCCGCGTGTGTTCTGGGAAGACGGGAAAACCCGCAGCGGCTGGCTCACGGTGGGTTTCACCGGCGAGAACCGCTACGGCGGCGCCGTGAGCGACGCGTTGCCGCCGCAATTGCAGGGCGCCGACTATCGCGAGGCGATCGATACGACACGGGTCGATGTCGGCGGCTTGTATCAGGAGATATTTCGCGGCTCGTTGATCTTCAACGGCCGTGTCGCCGGCACGCTGCAGCGCCACGAGCACGTGTTTGGTCCGACCGCAGAGCGCGATCGCCACACCAACGTGTTCGCGGAAGCATCGCTGCGCGGTGTGCGCGGTCTTCACACCTGGGTCGGCGGCGTCGCCTTCGAGCGGGAGTCGTACGATCCGCTCGATGTGCCGCGGTTCGCGTACTTCCACCGCGTGCCCGGCATCTTCGCCCAGGATGACATGCGCCTGCTGGACTGGCTGACCGTGTCCGCGAGCGCGCGTCTCGATCTGCATCACACCTACGGCACGTTCTTCAGCCCGCGGGCGTCGGCGTTGATGCGCTGGAACGGCTGGACCAGCCGCGTCTCCGCCGGCACGGGGTATTTCGCATCGACGCCGCTGACCGAGGAAACGGAAGCGGCCGGACTGACGCGGCTGTCGATGCCCGTGCCGCTCGACGCCGAAACCGGCAAGAGCTATTCGATCGACGTCACGCACCGCGTCGGCATGGTGTCGTTGACAGGGACGCTGTTCGGGTCGTCGGTGAATCACGCGCTGCAGGTCGAGCGCGAATCGGCGTACGAAATCTCGAATGCGGATCTCTCGGCGACCACCGCCGGCATCGAGCTGCTGGCGACGTGGCGGAAGGCGCCGTACGCGTTGACCGGAACGTATGCGTTCGTGCGAGCGCGCGAGCAGGACGGCGACACACGCGCGGAGTCGCCGCTGACGCCGAAGAACAGCCTCGGCCTCGTCGGCATGTGGGAGAAGGATGCGTGGAGGGTCGGCGTCGAGTACTACTTCACCGGCGCGCAACGGCTGGAAGCCAACCCCTATCGATCGCGCTCGGATGGCTATTCGATTCTTGGATTTCTTGCGGAGCGCAAGTTCAATCGCTTCAAGGTGTTTCTGAACGCCGAGAACCTGACCAACACCCGGCAGACCTCGTTCGATCCGCTGGTCCGCCCGTCGCAGGGCATCGATGGCCGCTGGACCGTGGACGGCTGGGCGCCGCTCGACGGCCGCACCTTCAACGGCGGCGTCCGCGTCAGCTTCTGATCAATCCCGTCGCAACAGCATGATCGGGTTCTTCGCCGCGGCGGCCGCGCGTCTTGCGGGCACGTACGACGCAATGCCGACCACGACGGCGACCAGCGAGACGACGCTTGCGTAGGTGAGGATGTCGTTCATTGCCACGCCAAACAGCAGGCTTTCGAGACTGCGCGATGCCATTGCTGCCAGCGCCAAGCCGCCGGCCACGCCAGCGGCGGCGCGAACACCCGCGGTCTTGAACACGCCGCCGACGATGTGACCGCCGGTGGCGCCGAGGGCCATGCGGATCGCGAACTCGCGGCGGCGGTTGGCGACGTCGAGGCTCACCACGCTGAACAGGCCGAGCATCGACAGCGTGAAGGCGAGCGCCGCAAACAGCGCGAACACCCAGGCGCTGAATCGCCACGGCGCGATTTCCTTGTCGACGACGTCGCCCATCATGCCGATGCCGCTGACGAGGACCCGCGGATCCTTCTGCCGTGCCTGTGTCTGAATCGCGGAGGCGACCGCGATCGCCTGGCCTTCGTTGCCGGGCTTCAGCCGCACGACGAGACTCGTCACCGTGCCGACCGTCGACTGCGCCGGCGGGTCGTACATATCGAGCGGGATCTCGTGCACGCCCTTGTAGCGCACGTTGCCGACCACGCCGACGATCGTTCTCCACACGCCGTTCGGATCGCGCTGGTTGGCGTTGAAGGATGCCGCCTTGAACTTCTTCCCGATCGGATTCTGCCCGGGGAAGAACGCCGCCGCGGTGCTCTCGCTGATCAGCGTCACGCGTGGCGCGGTGGCGCGATCGTCCGCGGTGAACTCGCGCCCGGCCAGGATCGGAATGCCCATCGCCCTGAAATAGCCGGGTGTGGCGGCCTGGTAGTTGACGATCGGATTGCTGCTCGCCGTTTCGGGCGCCTCGAGCTGCCCCTCGGCAATCGCCCACGTGCCCTGGCCGATCGTGCCGAGCTCCATCGGCGTGAGGTACACGGCGCCGGCCGACAGGACCTGCGGCATCGCCTCGATCTGCGGAAGGAATTCCGTGATCCAGGTGTTCACCGGCTGTGATTGATCGCGGGGCTCGACCTTGAGCCGTAGAAGTGCCTCGCGGCTGAAGCCGAAGTCGAGCGTCTGCAGCGCGTTGAAACTGCGCACCACGAGTCCGGCGGCGACCAGAAGAACCACCGCCAGGCCGATCTGCGCGACCAGCAACGACGTGCGCGTGCGGCTCGATCGGCCGCCGGCGATCGTGCGGCTGCTGTCATTCAATGTGTCGGTGAGATTGAGCACGCTCGCGTAGCGGATCGGCGCAATCCCGCAGAGGAGCGTCGCCAGCGTCATCACGCCGATGCTGAACAGCGCGACCGGCAGGTTGATCGTGACTTCATCGAGCCGCGGGATGCCTTCGGGCGCGAGCGCGACGATCATGGCGATCAGCGCCTGGCAGGCGACGAGGCCAAGCGCGCCGCCGATCACGGTCAGCAGCAGCGTCTCGATCACCCACAGCTGCGCGATCGCCGCGCGGCTGCCGCCGATCGCCCCTCGAATCGCATCGTCGTGCGCGCGCAGCGAGACGCGCGTGAGCATCAAACCAGAGACGTTCGCGCAGGCGATCAACAGGAGCACGCCGACGGCGCCGAACAGCACCCAGATGGCCTGTCGCGCGGGGCCGATCTGGTGATCGAGGAACGGCGTGACGGCGATGTCGTAGCGCGGCCCAGGCGAATTCGCGAGCACCTGCGCGTTGGCGCTCGTCCACGCATCGCGCGCGGCCTCGGGAGACACGCCGGGCTGCAGCCGTCCGACCATGAACAGCACACCGACGTTGCGCATCGGATTGGGATTGCCGCCGTTGCCGTTCGGCACGCCGGGTCCAAGCACCGGCGCGATCGCTTTCCAGATCGCGGTGCCTTGCGGATAGTTGAACGAGGACGGCATGACGCCGACGACTTCATGCGGCCGGCCATCGAGCTGAAGCTTTCTGCCGATGATCGCGCGATCCGCTCCGAACTGCCGCGTCCAGAGATCGTGACTGATGACGACAACGGGGGCGCTCGAGGTCTGATCATCCTCTGGACGTATCGCCCGCCCGAGCTGCGGCACGGTGCCGAGCAAGTCGAAGAAGGTGCCCGACACACCGATCGTCGGCAGCTTGATCGGCTCGCCTTCGCCATCGAGCACATCGGTCCACGCAGATGATCCGACCGATGCGACCTTGCCGATCGCCGGCGTCGCCTTGCCGATGTCCTCGATGTCGAGGTACGACAGCTCGATCACGCGCATGTTCAGCTTCGCGCTCGTGCCCCAGCCGATCACCAGCTGGCCGGGATCGCGAATCGGCATCGGCTTGAGCAGCACCGCATACACCGCGCTGAAGATCGCGGTGCTGGCACCGATCGCCAGCGCCAGCGTGGCGACTGCCGCGATCGAATAACCGGGAGACCGACGCAACTGACGGACGGCAATCCGAAGATCGGGCAGCAGCTTCATGGTTTACGCCATTCGTGACGGCTGCCATTGCAGCCCCAGGCCGATAATACGCTCGATCAACTTCGCGTACGACACGCCGGCTCGCTTCGCGGATTCAGCGAAGTCTTCTCCTTGCGCGAGCTGCGGATTGGGGTTGGCTTCGATGACGAAGATCTGTCCGTCGGGCTTCATGCGCAGATCGACACGCGCGTAGCCGGACAGATCGAGCGCCCGATACACGCGCTTTGCCAGGTGTTGCACCTTCGCGGCCTGCTCGTCGGGAAGGCCGGCGACCGCGGTGTCGATGCCGTGCTTCTTCTGGTACTTGACGCTCCACTTCACGCGCTCGGTGGCGATCTTCCAGTTGTTCTCCGGCATCTTCGCGAACGACATTTCCCACACCGGGAACGTCTGCAGCCGATCGTTGCCCATCACGCCGCAATACAGCTCGCGGCCGTCGATGAACTCCTCGATGATCGCCGGCGTCATGATCGTGTCGTGGATGAACTGCACGCGCTTGTTGAGCTGTTCGTCGTTGGCCACCACCGACGCCTGTGAAATGCCGGTCGACGATTCGTAGGTGAGCGACTTGACGATCAGGGGGTACTGCAGGCGCTTCGGCAGCTTGACCTTGCCGCCGAGCGGCACGACGAGGAAATCCGGCACCGGGATGCGGTGATACGCCATCAGCTTCTTCGCCAGCGCCTTGTCGCGCGACAGCGTCAGGCCGCGCGGATTGCATCCCGTGTACGGAACCTTGAGCAGCTCGAGATACGAGACCACGTTCTGATCGAACACGATGATGTCGTCGAACGCCTCCATCAGGTTGAAGGTGATGGTCGGCTTGAACTCGTCCATCGTCTTCTTGATCGGCGTCAGGTCGTCGTGCACGCCGATTACGCTGATCTCGTGGCCGAGCACCTTCAGCGTGCGCACGACGTCGTACTCCATCCGCCACTCGGCGGTTTGCGCCGTGGTCTTGTCGACCTTCTCGTCGGGCGGCTCGAGGCCCTTGTGCACCAGCGCCAGGACGCGTTGCGGTTTCATAGCGCGATCCGGTGACGGCCGCTGTGCAGGAAGTTCATGACCTGCACGGTCAGCAGCACGGTGAATTCCTGCAACGCCTCGTCTTCCGGCGTCGCGAGACGCAGCTTCAGCTCACGGCAGCGAACGATGATGTCTTCGAGCACTTTGTCGATGGTGTATTGGTAAATGCCGGTCCAGTCCGCGACGACCTTGCGGACCTGCCGGCGGTAACGGCCGATGAACTGCGCGGCCGTCATCTTGTTGGAATGTTCGGTGGCGTCGGAGAACAGCTTGCGAAGATCGCGATCGTAAAAGGTGGGGTGATCGACACCGTAGTGGCGGCGCTTCTTCTTGTAGTGATAGCGCAGCGTGCGATTGAGGCGGCGCAGCGGATCGATCTCCTCGAGATTGTCGAGCAGCGGCTTCTTGCCGACCAGCGACTGCATCAGCTGATCCATGTATTCGAGCTTCTTGATCGCCGGCCAGCCCGCGTAGCGCGTCTTCCAGTTCGACTCCGGCGTCAGCCACACCGCGAACGTCTCCGCGAAGTCCTCATCGGGATGGCTTTGCGCGTACCACGGATCGAGATGCAGCACGAAGCTCTTGCTGTACGGACGCGGCGCGTAGAACTCCGGGTACTCCTTCGATGAACTGCCGAACAGCCGCCGCCGCTCCTTGCGGAGCCGCAGCTTGTAGGCGTTGTCGATCACGTGGCCGGCTTCGTGGCGCAGGATGCGCATGCCCCACTCGTGCTCGCCGCCTTCGACGGCGAGCATTTGCGCCTTCTCGAGGCGCTCGAGACGCGGATGCGCGAGATAGAACGGCACCGCCATCGATGCCTGGCCGTCGGGCGTGAACCACTCGTCGGACAAATAAAAGTGCAGCGGAAAATTCAGCCCGCGCGCCGCCAGCTCCTTCTTCAACTGATCGATCCGCGCTTCGACGACGGTGCCCTTGAGGGAGAGCGGGAGATCGGCCAGGCGCAGCTCGAGCAATTCGTCGTCGCTCAAGTCGGGCCAGTTGGACGAGACCGCTTTTGGCATTCAGAGCCCTTCGACTCGCTTCGCTCGCTCAGGGCATTCGACTCTGTAGACGGCTTGCCATGAGCGAACCTGCGGTTCGCCGCTGGCGAACGGCAGGTGAGTCGAATGGTGCGGTCGACAGGGCTCGAACCTGTGACCCTCAGCTTCGAAGGCTGATGCTCTATCCAACTGAGCTACGACCGCACAAGCGCCCATTATCCCTCAGGGAGCGGCCCTTCTGTGGCGCTGTAACGTTTGGCCTCCTCCCGTCATTTCGGGCAAGCAGTTGCTTCACGGAAAGCGGCTGCGGGCTCACACGTTCAACCCCAGGAGGAAGTCGTGAAAGATTTGCGTCAAAGCGTTCTCTGGACCCTGACAGTGCTCGCGCTGGTATCGGCCCCGATCGTGTCGGCGGCCCAGTCGCAGCAAAACGGCACCAACGACAATCGCGCTCGCGTGCAGAGCGCCGATAACAACGACAACCACGGCGGCCGCGACGACGACAACGACCGCGGCCCGCGAGGACCGCAAGGACCGGAGGGTCCGCGTGGACCGCGAGGACCTCAGGGTCCAATGGGACCGCAAGGTCCTGCCGGTCCGCAGGGGCCTGCGGGGCCTGCGGGTCCTGCAGGTCCGACGGGTGCGACGGGCGCCACTGGTGCGACCGGTGCGCAGGGGCCGGCGGGCCCGGTGGGTCCCGCGGGTCCGGCGGGTGCGTCCGG
>JADMIO010826385.1_pt1 | contig 47194 bp, 47 predicted proteins | sample 8958161 | NCBI WGS metagenome assembly JADMIO01 (sample SAMN16585339, study PRJNA669376) | soil metagenome | isolation source: Crop rotation soil | place: USA: Cullars Rotation, Alabama | collected 2011
GCCGCGACTTCAAGTCACGTGAATTCCAAGCTTCGGATCCCACTGTGCTGGAAAGACGCCTAACGATCTACTCTCTCAGCCACCGGGGCCTACGGTTATCATGTGCCGGTGATGGTCAAGACTTTCACCTTTTGGACGGTGATAGCGAGTCCCTTATTCGCGCGAAACCAGAATGTCGCATGGAACCTAATTCCGAACACGGAGTTTTACCTGTCCTAGACTTGGACTGGCCGCGCGTCCTCCCCCTCGTTGGTCAGTCCCCGCAGACATTGGCAAAAGCCCCGTGCACCAGGGGCTTTTGTTTTGCCTAAACAAAAAGCCCCGCTAGGGGCGGGGCTGAGTTGGAAGCGGCCCGGGAACAGGACAGACCGCCTATAGTTGGCTAAAGCCTACCAATCTCAGCCCTGACAATCTCTTAAGCCTGATGTTCCAGCAGAAGCAGACTCTGACGGTAATACTGCGGCAATCCAAAGATTGACACTCAGGGGCAGGGTGCTAACGCCGAATTGTGATGGGTTTCCCTCCCCATCACATGGTCCCCCGTAAGGACCGGAAGCCCCGGTCAGCACCCCCCGTTCTGCCGGGGCTTCTTCTTGTCTACGGAACATTGTCAGCGGTGGCGTGTTGAGCGAAGAGGTCCGCCCCGCCTCCCTGGTGTGGTACTGCGTAAGTAGAGGCCGGCCGGAGTTTGAGGCCCCGTTGCTCCCCGCGCGGGGCTTCACCTTTATCGGAGTGTTTATCCAAACGCAGAAACCGCCGCGATCAGCAATCCGATCATGGCGACCGCGAGAAACATGGCCGCAGAGGCTTGGCGCAGCGGGCCTCACTTTCCCCCAATGGCGGCCCGACGCTTACCTGCGATCGCACACAGGAGAAGGGCGCCGCCTTACCGACGAGGCCGGTTTGATTGGTGGTTCCAGAGGGTACTTAGATAACTGCCGCGAGCATAATTTCGAGCGCGGCAAGTGCGGTGATGAGGATCACTTATCCAGGTCCATGCGGAGGACTGATAACTAGGCATGGGAGCCTCCAGCGTAGAGACACACAGATCCGCAACTCGACCGGACACAATAGCAAGCTCAGTCGATCTCGCACTTCTCCCGCCAGTGCGATTAATTTCTCAATTCGCACGTCTGTATCATCCCAAAGTTCGACCCGAAACGGTAAGTCAGCCTGTCCCCCGTGCATCAGCTACTGAAGAACAAAATAGGAACTTCGTCAAGTGAGAAGCGTTTAGGTTGGCCGGAACGACAGCCTATTGAGTTTGTTTCAGGACTGGATCGGAGTGACCAATGACGAGTGAAAAGAAGAAGCAGCGAGCAGCAACTGATAACCCGAAACTTGATCCCAACCCTCCCTCAAACATGGAGATGGATCCCGATCAGTGGGTGTCCGGTGATAAACCGATGACAGGCGCTCAAGCGTCCTATCTCAAGACCCTTTGTGAGCAAGCTGGCGATCCCGGTCCATTCGATGAAAATCTGACCAAGGCGGAAGCTTCAAAGCGCATTGACGAACTGAAAGAGGAATTGGGTTTGGAGTGATGGAGGAGACGCATGAGCGGTAAGCGAGAACTGATTGATACCCGCACCGACAAAAGGTACGTGCGGCGGAACGCGAAGGGTGAATTCAGAGAGTCGGACGATGTGACTGGTTCCCTTCGCCAGGATGTGAAGCGCAAAGCAAAAACCGTGGTCAACGCTGGCTATGGCGACAAGGGCGATCAGAAGCGGAAATGACAATGACACGAGCAGAACGGGCCGAACTGTTAAAACGGGCGGTCACCAAATTGGATGAGGCGGCAAGCATTCTGGATTTGGCACAGGAGCGGCTTCTCCACGATCAGGTTGCCGAACTTGTCGATTTAATTCATGTCGAGATAGATGATACGGAGGATGCCGAAGCTGCGTAGGTTTTCCGACTGTCGCACGGCCAATTACTTCTGGCTTTTTGAATGGGCCTATGGGGGGGGGTCGGCGTAACCCTTCGCTACATCATGGCAACACCAACGAAAAGAGATGTCGTGGAGTCAAAGATCGCCGCCGACTTACCCGGGAGCCAAGAGGCGCGGCAAGCTCTTAGCAAAGAGCGGAGCTTCCAACGCCTCGTAGATTCAGTAGTCGATTACGCGATCTTCCAACTTGACGAGCGCGGGATGGTCGCGACGTGGAACGCTGGCGCTCAGCGCATCAAAGGCTATGCCCCGGAAGAAATCATAGGGCGTCATTTTAGCTGCTTCTACACCGAGGAAGATCGCCGCGAGGGCCTACCCCAGATGGTCCTCGAAACAGCTATTAAGGAAGGACGTTTTGAGGCTGAGTCGTGGAGGGTGCGGAAGGATGGAAGTCGCTTCTTCGCCTCTGTCGTAATAGACGCAATTTTCGACGATGAGGGAAAGGTCGTCGGATTCGCCAAAGTTACCCGAGACGTAACCGAAAGGCTCAAGGCTCAAATCGCGCTCAAGGAGGCGCAAGAGCAGCTGGCTGTAGCTCAAAAAATGGAGTCAATCGGGCAGCTTAGCGGTGGGATCGCGCACGACTTCAACAACCTCATGATGATCGTGCAAGGCAACATAGAGTCAGCGATCCGTCATGCAGCCGATAACCCCAACTTGCAGCGGTATTTGCGTAACGCAATGCGAGGCGCCCAACGTGCCGCTGCGCTGACCACCCGATTGCTTGCATTCGCAAGGCGGCAACCGCTCGACCCTAAACCGATTGATCTGAACAAGTTTTTGGTTGGAGCCGTGGACTTCATTCAACGATCCATTGGTGAACAGGTCCAGGTGGAGAGTGTCGGCTTGGCCGGACTTTGGCTGGTTGACGTTGATGCCAATCAATTGGAAGCGGCTCTAATCAACCTCGCTCTTAATGCCCGCGATGCAATGTCCGAGGGTGGCAAACTCACCATCGAGGTCTCCAACACTTACCTAGATGCGCAGTACTGCCGTACGAATCCAGAGGTGTCGCCTGGCCAATTTGTCGTTCTGAGTGTTAGCGACACTGGCGAGGGTATGTCGTCGGACGTGCGGAACCGCGCTTTTGAACCCTTCTTCACCACGAAGGAGCCAGGACAGGGGACCGGCTTAGGGTTAAGTCAAGTGTATGGATTTGTGAAACAGTCGGGCGGGCATGTGAAGCTGTACAGCGAACTTGGTAAAGGGACCACATTCAAAATTTATTTCCCTCGACTTCGTGCCAAAGAGATTGAGGAAGAAGCACCAGAGGAACAGCCGCTCGAATCGCAAGGTGAAACGGTTCTAGTGGTTGAGGATGACGATGACGTGAGAAGCTACATAGTTGAGTCTTTGCGTGAGTTGAACTACCGAGTGCTATCCGCAGCCAATGCCGAGAGCGCGTTGAGGCACGTCGAAAACGGCGCCCTTCGAATTGACCTAATGCTGACTGATGTGGTGATGCCAGGAATGAATGGGCATCAATTAGCTCAAAAAGCGGCAGAGCATCGACCGGAATTAAAAATTATCTACATGAGCGGTTACTCACAAAACGCAATCATCCACGGTGGACGCTTAGATGCCGACGTAGTTTTATTGGTGAAGCCGGTCAACCAAACAACCTTGGCGACCCGGATCCGTGAACTACTTGATTTAGGTCGAGGCTGATTGATTGCCTACCTCTGGGTCACTCTCGTCAGCAGCAGTGACCGCGTGAAACTCTCAGGGAAGGATATTGAGTTCAACGGCTCTGGCGGGTAGGCAGATAGCTTGGCCCCAGAAGACCGGCTCTTACGCACTGAAGGCCATGGGGTTTAATCGAGTGTTCGACTAGAGCGCCGGGCACGACTCCGCGGCATAAGGGATTCCGCGATGTGCGCGCGTATTACGAGCCAACCGCTTCGATCACATCCTCGAGACGTACCTCGGTGCAAATTTTGTTTGCGATAAATGATGCCGGGCAGCGGAACTTATGGCCTGACCTGAGGCTTGATTGAATCGGCGGGTAACCAAGGTGAGTACTCGCCATGCATTCCAAAACCGCACTCGTCGCCGCCGTCGGCCTTCTATTCGCATCACCTGCATGGGCCGGCCCTGACCGGACTTATGTGCAGATCATCGTGAAAGCGTGTCCCGCGAGCGAGCTAACCGGACAAGATCATAAGCCGGCTGCGGTCTTGGGCTATTACGCAGACCCGATCAATCAGGGCGTGATTTACGACAATGAACGTTCTCCCACCAAGGACGAACGTGAAGCTTATTTCTCCACTGAACATTGCATCGACGTTCCGATTCCCCCCGAAGTGACGACCGGCGGCCAAGACCCTAACGACATGACACTCGCTCAATGCATGAGTCACCGGGGCTATATGAGTGCCATGCAATATCTTGAGTTGAATCCTGCTTACAAGAACAGCTTTCCGGCCGTCGCTGGTTGGCAGTGTGTGGAGCAATCCTTCCAAGTGTCAGGTGTAGCGGGGATGTAAAGCTGCAAATGGGTGCGCGTCAGTGAATGGAACGCAAATAAAAGCTACGCGCACACTGTTAGGCTGGACTAAAAAGGATTTGGCCGAACGGGCGCGCATTGATCGTCGCACGGTGTCGAATATCGAGGCTGGCAAACACGCTCCGAACCCAAGCACGCTTCAATCTATTCGGCGTGCATTTGAAGCAGCAGGGATCGACTTTTGAACCGGCTGCGCTTTCCTAAGTTCGTGCAGCTAGTTTAACTGAAGCCGGTCGATGGCGAGGCATTTTCTGCTTCGATTTTTCATTTGGCTTCGCTTGGCGGTTCGCTTTCCCACCACCTGTCGAACTTTGCTTTTGCCCTTAGCTGCCATGCTCCTTTTCAGCACGGCCATGATGTTCACAACTTTAGGTGACTCACCGTCCTTCACAACTTCAATTGCCGGCGCTCGCTGCTGAACTTTCGCCTGTACCAATTCCTCGATAGCCTCAGCATATTCGTCGGGCATCGTCTCAGGCTGAAATGGCCCTGACGAAGCCTTAATTAGATTGACAGCAAGGGACACGGCTTCGCTTTTGGCTTCGGTGGAAAGATTTTCAAAATACGATTCAACGGCCCTTACTTCGTTCCCATAGCGAAGAATGGCCAGAACCATTCCTTTTCCATGAGGCATGATCCCTACTAGGTGCTCACGGCCACCCATTACGATCTGACCAACCGCGACCTTGCCAGTTTGCTTTAGGGCTTCGCGGATCACGGTGTAGCCTTCGTCAGCGTCAGCGCCATCAGGGACAAGGTAATACGGTTTTTGGAGATAACGGCTGTCGATTTCGCTCCTATCAATGAAGCGAACCATATCGACGGTGTGCTTGGCCTCTAGCTTTAACTCGTCAATTTCCGATGGCTGAAACAGGACGTGTTGGCCTTTGACGAACTCATAACCCTTGATGATTTCTTCCTCACGGACAGCTTCAAATCCATCCTCGGCTTCGATTCCCTTCACATACTTTATGGGCGTGCCGGATGGTTCGTGGATCATGCGAAATGACACACGGCGTTCCTCCGATGCTGGATAGAGCCTGACGGGAATAAGGACGAGGGAGAGGCGAAGATTACCTGACCAGACTGACGTGGGCATTGGACTCATTACTGAACTTGGAAGCGAGTCGGAATTTGGTGTTTGAGAGGCAGACTGCAAGGGGGATGAAAATGATTCCGTTGGTTCGGAACTTTCACTGTCAGACGTGGTTCAGGCCAGCGGCTTCCTAGAATACCCAAAATGTCGGACACCATCATCAACGTCGCCCAGATCGTTTCCGTCGAAGCCGTGGAGTCGGAACGCTTTGAAGTGCGGCTGTTGCTTGAGGATGCGTCAGAAGTTGTACTGAGGATGGATGGGCCTACCCTATGCAGCCTTGCCGATATGGTTTCCCAATACGCGACACCCTAACATGCCTAGACCAACCGATGATCTAACCGATGACCAGCTCCGGCAGGGTATAAAGAATGGCGAATACGAAGGTCGGGACGCACTGGTAGCCGGAGAAATCCTTAAAAGGCGGCATGAGCAACGCGCTCGTTCGGGGAAATATCGTTTGGGAGCGATCGGAGCCGTGGCCGCTGGCATTTGGCTTTGGCTGACCGTTCGACTCCGGTTACGAAAAAAGAATGGAGCCTAGAGGCGTCGCGTGGCAGCCATTCTTGACTCCTGGCCGTCGCTTAAACCTCATCCCGATGATAACCCCCGAGCGCACCCGCCACGCTGCCGATGAATGCTCCAATCAGCAAGGAAAGCGCGGTGAATATCGAGAAGGCGGCGGCCGCGCGACGCGCCTGTTCTGCTGCCTCTGCCGAAACCGCTGCTGCGTTTGCAGCGGCTTGCGGAGCCGCTGTTATGGCTGCCGCCCCGAGGCTGACAAAAGTGGCCACAAGCACCGTCGCCAGCGCCCACGCTAAGAACCCATGAGCGGTATCTCTGAAAAATACTTCATCGGTCCGAATGCCCACCCATTTGGTGCGGAGGCGACCCGTGAGATACCCGCCGAGCGCCGAAGCCAACCATTGGGTGACAATCAACCAAATTCCGGCGGCGATTCCAAAGGTTGTCGGTGATGGATTGGACCAAGACCAGGGTGATACCGTAGAAAGTCCCAAACCCGATCCCAGGGTGAACAAGATTATTGAAATTCCAGTGGCTCCGAGTGCACCTCCAAGAATGGCCGCCCATTCCACCGCCGACGCGGAACTTTCAACCGATTGTTCTGGAACTCGCATCGCTTCAGTCTTTGTAGTGGCGGCCATTGCTAGTGCCACAACAGGGCGAGAAGGATGATAATTGGGATCGGTACCCCAATAAGCCAAAGTAGGATCGAGCGGCCCATGGCAAATCTCCGTTTCAAGATATGGTGCCAAGAAACGGCGTAATGAGATTAAAAGTTCCCTTGGGCGAAGGGGGGGTTATGCGGCAATGACCTTCTTCACTTTTCGAGCCAGTTGATCAACTGTGAAGGGCTTGCTGATGAGGTCCGCGTCCGCGTCTAGGACGCCATTATGGACAATCGCATTTTGCGTATATCCGGTCGTGAAAAGCACCTTCAGCTCGGGTTGCTTGGCGCGCGCCATGTCGGCAAGTTGGCGACCCGACATGCCCGGCATCACGACGTCGGTAAAAAGCAACGTCACCTGCCCCATTTGTGACAGCAATTTAATAGCTTCTTCGCCGGAGGCGGCGTGTCTCACCGTATAGCCGAGTTCGCGTAAGGCATCGACCGCATATCGTCGAACGCCAGCCTCATCTTCGACGACTAGAATAAGCTGATCCACGCTCCCCGCGGGCAGCATTTCACTGCGACGGTCGTGAGATTGCTCAATAGCCTTGGCGATGCTTCGACGCAGATACAGCTTGACCGAGGTTCCATGGCCGGGTTCTGAATATATTTTTACGTGTCCCCCCGACTGTTTCACGAAACCGTAAACCTGGCTGAGACCTAGTCCGGTACCGCCTGAGGCTCCCTTGGTAGTGAAGAATGGATCGAAGGCTCGTTCGACGACATCTGAAGTCATGCCTGCTCCTGTATCAGTGAGGGCGAGCAGGACATATTGACCGGGCTCGACTTCGTGATGAGCCGTCGCGTATTCGTCGTCGAGATAGGCGTTTGCAGTTTCAACGGTCAACCGGCCTCCATTTGACATGGCATCGCGGGCATTGAGCGCCAAATTAATCAGGGCGTTCTCTAGTTCCCCAGGATCTGCGTGGCTTGGCCACAGACCACCACCTAACACGAACTCAAGCTGGGTGGTCTCACCGAGCGTCCGCCGCAAAAGCTCCTCCATGCCAGTTATGAGACGGTTGATGTCGATGGTCGCCGGCCTCAAAGGCGCTCGACGAGAAAAAGAAAGTAGCCGTTGGGTGAGAGTCGCCGCTCGACGCGCGCCATCCATGGCGGCATCGACAAATTTCACGATGTCCATGTTTCCGTTGGCAAGTCGGCGCTTTGCCATGTCAAGACCGCCGATGATGATGGCGAGCATATTGTTGAAATCGTGAGCTACGCCCCCCGTGAGCTCACCAATCGCCTGCATCTTATGCGCGTGACGCAGCCGAGCTTCAGCGCCTTCCCGCGCCTCCGCCTCCGCAATCAAATCCGCATTGGCCTGTGCAAGTTGTTGCGTTCGGTTTTCCACCCGCTGCTCGAGATCGCTGTTAAGAACACTAAGCTGATCGAGCGCGTCATAAAGCCAATGCACCAGCATGATAATTATCGAACAGACGATCAGGAAAAAGCTGATCCCAATCCACGCCGAACTACTTTGGGGCAGGAAGTTTCCGTTGGCGTCTATCGCATATGGAGAAGACAAAAGGACGGATAAAAGGGTAGCCAACGCAGACGCACGCCGGTCTCCGACCAAGCTGGTCAGCAGAACAGCGGGGAAAAATGTTATGAAAGGATAACCCACCAAGGCATCGCCCAGCGCCATGCGTATGGCGGCGCTGATAAGTGGCGAAACCACAGCAACGACATAGCCAGGCCAAACGGCGTTTCGCCATTGTTGTGTGGCCAGCCACAACACTAAGTGCAACGGTTTCACCATAGCCGTGCCATTCCCTGCAGGGCTAATTGCCTAAGGGGGGCATTAAAACAACAAAGTGGATAGGTCCACTAGTCTTTCAGGATGGCATATCGGGGGCGATGGATGCCGCTTAGCCTGACTATCGGAGCATGATTGAGGCCCCGTAGGCCACCCAAATTCGGCTATGGGTCAGAAACAGACCGTTGCTCAGGTTGGCGAGATGTCTGCTTAGTGCACCGAAATGGCAAGTATCTTACCGCGCCGGGTAGGCACCGAAGACCATCCTGTTTTGAGGGATTGGTGCGTGCTGACGTTTGTTCGTGCGACCTGCGATGGCGTGCAGGCCAGCCTAGCAATTCCGGAGCATGGGAGCCGCGCACATGCCCGGTAATGCGCGAGAATGCAGCGAGCACGCCAAGGAGTGCCGAAAGCTCGCACAAACTGCCGTGATGGAATCGACAAGCAGAGATTCGAAGCATTGGCCCGACGGTGGATGAGGCTCGCGGGCGATTCCGTGGCGAGAACTCCTCCTCGAATGGGGGGGAGCGGGTGGTGGAACGAAGAAATGACTCAGGAAGCAGGCTCCACGACGGAGATCGATGGTCCGCAAATCGTCGTTAGGATGTTAGGAACATCCTTTCGGGCAACCTATTTCAGATCACCCGATCAACAAGCGATACTCCAGTCGGTTCTCGTGGCGGATGATTCCAGCGCGGCGATTTCGCGTCAGGAATTTGAGACGCTGGGCTGGGAAGCAGCGCTCCGCAAGGCACGCGAGTTGGGTTGGGCCGTCTAAGCCTGGCACTGCACCTTGTTTGGAGCAGGTGCGATCGTCGGCTGCCGAGGTGACGAGCCTAACCGGCTCCTTTTACTCACAGTCTCGTGCGGGATTTCCCTTGATAGGCGCCGGCCTTCCAAGGTCAGTGCGATGATTGAGCGCAGATGCGACGAGCCAACTGAGCGGTACGTGGACGTTCGGAACTGCGACGGTATTCCTGCGTTGCGCCACAGGGCGCTGCCTCGTCAAAGCGTTGAAGATGAGCAGCCGAACCGTTCGCCGCGACATCTATTACCGGGGATACAAGATCAAGCTTGAGCGCCGGGATCTTTGTTGGCTAGTGACGTTGTTTCCGGCGTGCTCAGAGACTGACAAGAAAAAGAAATCCTTTCGCACGATCACGCAATCTGAGCGAGGAGCGCTAGCGCAGGCGAAACTCCGCGTGGATCACGCACTGCGCTAGGGTTGGGTCGTTTGCGGCATGTCGCTGCAGGATGCGGCGTTGCCCTGCACCTCGATGAATATGCGCGTCACCTGCGGATAGCTGTCCTTGATCTCCCGCTCGAGCCGGCTGACAGATCGCTCCACCCGCTGCGACGATAGACCGTCTGCGAAGTCGACGCTGAGAGCCAGCAGGATCTCATGCGGCGCGAGATGCATGGTTCGCAGCTCATTGATGTCGAGAATATCCGCTTCGTCGGACACGATGCGGCGGATTCCCGCAACCACATCTCTACCGGCGGCTTCGCCAATCAGCAGGCCCTTGGTTTCTTTGGCCAGGAGAATGGCAGCCCCGGCCAAGATCGCGGCAATGACCAGCGATCCCGCCGCATCGGCCCACTCGACATGCCAAAGATGCGCCGCCAAAACCCCCAAGGTCGCTGCTAACAGTCCGAGCAGCGCGGCGCTGTCCTCGAACAAAACTGTGAATAGAGTGGGATCTTTGGATTGGCGCAGCGCTGAAAATATCCGGAATGGCCGCTGCCGCTCCTGGGCGTTGCGAAATTCGCGGTACGCCACATACCACGACACTCCCTCGAAAATAAACGCGACACCCAGCACGAAATAATTGACGTAAGGGTGATCGATCGGATGAGGGTGCAACAGCTTGTAGATGCCCTCGTAGAACGAAATGCCGGCGCCCAGGGCAAATATCAGGATAGCGACAACGAACGCCCAAAAGAAGATTTCCGCGCCGTAGCCAAACGGATGGGCCCTATCCGCCGGCCGCCTGGACCGATACATGCCAAGCAGCAGCAAGCCCTGATTGCCGGTGTCGACCACGGAGTGCACGCCTTCCGACAGCATGGCCGATGATCCGGTCACAGCGGCGGCCACGAATTTGCTGATGGCAATAAGCAGGTTGGCTAAAAGCGCGGCATAGATAACTTTGTGGGAGCTGCCTAATTGCACGAACTATGCTCGCGGCAGGAGTCGCGAGGTGCACCCGGGGCCGAAACTCACGCGCGCCGGCTTTGCTTAGGGTCAGCCTGCGATCGGTCCCGCTCGTTAGAGTCTTCCAATTCCTCACCCTGCATATGGCCGAGCTTCGACTTGCTCGTTTTCTCGCGCTTGGCTTCCTTCTGGCCCAGATTTGCGTTGGAAGGCTTGCGCTGGGCCTCGCCGCTTGGTTGGCGATGGCTTGGCATTACTTGCTCCTTCATGCTGTCCAGCCCTTGGAATAAACGCTGGAGTTGAGCATTGGTTCTGACTTTTGGCCTTACCCACCGGAATACCCCCCAATGATGGGCAACACCTCGCCGGTGATGTAGCTGGAGCAGGACGGCGCCGCGAGAAACACGAAAGCCGGGGCGATCTCCTCCGGCTGCGCCGGCCGCTTCATCGGCGTGCTGCTGCCGAATTTGACGATTGTCTTCGCCGACTTATCGGCCGGGTTGAGGGGAGTCCACACCGGGCCGGGAGCTACGGCATTGACGCGGATGCCGCGGTCAATCAAATGCGTGGCAAGAGAGCGAGTGAAAGCGTGGATTCCGCCCTTGGTCATCGAATAGTCGAGGAGATCCTTGTTGCCCAAAAGACCTGTGACCGAGCCGGTCATGACAATGGCGCTTCCGTTCTGCATGTGCGGCACCGCCGCTTTGGCCATGTAGAAATAGCCATAGAGGTTGGTTTTGATAGTGCGGTCGAAATGCTCGTCGGTCAGTTCCTCGAAATCGTTGACGTGCTCCTGGAACGCCGCGTTGTTGACGAGAACGTCGAGCTTGCCAAGCTTGGCAATCGTCATGTCGACTGCGCTCTTGCAGAATTTGGCATCGGCGACGTCGCCCGATAGCAGAATGCAGCGGCGTCCTTCCTTCTCGACGGCGCGCTTCGTCTCTTCGGCATCCTCGTGCTCATCGAGATAGGCTATCGCCACATCGGCACCCTCGCGCGCGAACAACACCGCGACGGCGCGGCCGATACCTGAGTCGCCGCCGGTGATCAGCGCCACCTTGTCGAGAAGCTTCTCCGAGCCCTTGTAGTGAGGCGCATCGTACATCGGGGCTAAGTCCAGCTCGGCTTCCTTGCCTGGCTTCTTCAAATGCTGGCGAGGCAGCGGCGGTACCGGATAGAGGCGGGCGCCGGCCTGCATGGGCCGCGTTTTCGCCTCTGGCTGATGATCGTGCTTTTCGTCCGAGCGCTCGACTTGGCGCTGAATTGCTTGTTCTTGTTTGGCGGCCTCTTCGGCACCTTCCTCGAAAGATGCCTGGCTTGCGACTTTCTTAGGGGAAACTTTGGCCACTGAAGGGTTCTCCGTCCGATTTGCTACTTGGCATTGCAACTTTGCTGTCCAACGAGAGTTCCATGGCTATCCCAAGACGAGGACACCGTGAAAGCAATCCGCGCGCTTATCGCTTTATCCGCCGCGACCATCGTGCTGATCCTCGACGCCCCAGCATCGCAGGCGCGTGATCTTCGCGTCTGCGCGGATCCAAACAATCTGCCGTTCAGCAATGAGCGTGGCGAAGGATTCGAGAATAAGATCGCCGAGTTGATTGCTAAGCGTCTTGATGCGCGACTCAGCTATGTGTGGTGGGCCCAGCATCGCGGTTTCATCCGCAAGACGTTGAATGACGGTCTATGCGACCTCGTAACCGGAACGACGAACGGAATCGACATGCTCCGCACTACGCGACCCTATTATCGCTCGGGGTTCGCCTTCGTCACGCGACCCGACGGGCCCGTCATCGCGTCGCTTGACGATCCACAACTGCACCGGCTGAGGATCGGAATCCAGCTTGTCGGGCTGGACGGGTCGAATCCGCCGCCGTCCGAAGCTCTCGCCAAGCGCGGCATCGTCGATAACGTGCGGGGCTACATGGTCTATGGCGATTACCGAGACGACAATCCAGCTGCCGGCATCATGAAAGCTGTCGCCAACGGTGATATCGACGTCGCCATCGTCTGGGGGCCGACCGCCGGTTATTTCGCTGCCCGCCAGGACCCACCGCTGCGCGTCACACTCGTGACGCCACAGATCGACGGTCCGCGTTTGCCGATGGTATTCGATGCCAATATGGGCGTGCGCGAGGACGATCGGGCGCTGTTGGACGATGTCAATGCGGCGCTGGCTCATCTTAAGCCGCAAATTGATGACATCCTGGCGAGTTACCATGTGCCGCGCGCCGATCTGAATCCTGAACCGGCCCGATTGCCCGGTAACGTCGCGGCAGTCCATTAGTTTGGAATGCGCGCCTCGGAACGGTGATCTGCGCCACCGCGTTCAACCATAACAGCGCATGGACGAAACCGTCACGAAGGGCCTGGTAAATCAGAACAGCCAGAGCGCGATCGAGCCGGCGACCGTCGAGGCCAAGACTAATCCAGCCGAACGGAACCATGACTTACGTCGGTTGTTCTAGCTCCATGCGGGGATTGCTGCCCCATGGATCAAATTGACAAGTCTCAGCTAACTGCGAACTCGTGCCGGAATAAGCTCTTGAGGGCGATTCCGTCCGGGGACATTGACCGCTTGCATTCTAACCTACAACCGGTCCAGCTCAAGGCGGGCCGCATCCTTCACCACGCCCATGTGCCGGTATCGCATTTTTACTTCATCGAGCGAGGCTTGGTCTCGATCGAGGCGGAAGTCGAGCACCACAGATGGAGCGAGGTCTGGCAAGTCGGGTACGAAGGCTGTTTAGGCTTACCCCTTATCGTCGGCCGCGAGTGCCCATCGTATCGCCGCGTCGCATTGATTGACGGCACCGCGTTACGCATCGCTCGGCATGACTTCCTTACCAAGCTCGGCGAGATCGCGTCGTTGCGCAGCGTGCTGCTTCAATATTTGTTCGTGGTCCTGTTGCAGACCTCGCGCTTGAATGCCTGCAATCGCCGACACTCAGTAACCCAGCGTGTGGCGCGCTGGCTGCTACTGGCTTGTGACCGCTATGGCGATGTCGAATTGCCGATTACGCAATCTGTGATCGCGCGCGTTCTCGGCATACGCCGCGCCGGCGTCTCCAACTGTCTCAGCGAGCTTGAGGGGGAGGGCTGGCTGCACAAGGAACGCGGGACGATCACGGTAATTGACCGGCTCGGGCTGGAGCGGGCCTCATGTGCCTGCTACGGACTGATCCGAAAGGAAGTCGTTCGCCCCGTAGACGGGCTCAAACCGCAAGCCGGTTTGGACCGGTGGGTCACCGGGGGGTCGGCCGAGCCGTTGCTTGAAAGCGTGTTGCGCGCGGCTGAACGAGATTAGCTGCGACCATCAGGGGTTTCGAAATGATTGCCGCCTTGCTGATCGCCGAGATGATTTGCGCCACCGCTGCCATCACCTATTACGAAGTCGTATTCTGGCGGGTCGCCACCAACCTCGATGGCGTGGGCGAGGCGTTATTTGGCAGTCTCGGTCTTCTGCTGCTCGGCTGCGGCATTTTAGCTCTGTCCTTCTATAGCGAAGGAAGATTTGACCGCCGCCTACCGCACCGATCGGTACGCTACCGCAACAACAAATCTTCTTTACATCAGGACTGAAGCGAACGAGTTGCTGTGTCGCCGCGTTCGTCTGCGTGGGTGCAAACCCGAGCTGCGAAGGATCGGACATGGCAAGCGTAAGACTTTTTGTCGGGACATGTGCGGTCCTGTCCGCATTCCGTCGGTACAGGCCGGACCGAGAACAGGCGGTGAGACCTATATGCGGGCCGGCTGCTTCGCCTGTCACGGCGAGATGGGCTATGGCGGCGCGGGTCCGCGCTTCCGCAACGACAAACTGCTGGCCGCGGATGACTACGTCGTTGGGCAGATCCTGCTCGGCCGCGGCATCATGCCTTCCTTTGCCCACAAACTGGACGACCACCAGATCGCAGCAGTCGCCACGTATATCCGCACTAGTTGGGGCAACGATTTCGGTCCGGTATCCGTCGATCAGGTGGCGAAGGCCAGGAAGGAATTCACCTCATCCGACCAAAGCCGACAAAAGGCAACTCAATGACGAGGAGAGCGCAGTGATCAGTGTCGTTCGAACCGCTACGAAGATTTCGCTGCCAGGTTTGGCCTTGGTGGCGATGGGCAGCATGGGGTTGGTCAGTGCGTCCACTGAGCCCGCTGCCGCCCAGACACAAGATCAAGTTACCGATCAGGCCGCGCAGTCCCAACAAGTCAAGGGGCCCAACCAACCCGAGACCGTGTTGCCCGGGGAAGCCGGCGGCAAGCCTGAAACCGAGTTGCCCACGGCGGGCGCAGCTCAGACCAATGATATTCCCGGCCAACCACAACCAGTCTATCCGGAGGGATCGCCAGCGGTTCCGAACACTACTGGCGCCTCCGAGTCACCGCAGACTACGACTCCCGAGCAGACCCCCGTCGCTCCCGATCAGACGACGACGCCAGCGGCAAATCAGCCGGCCAATGCCGAAGAGGAATTGCCTGAAGGCAAGACGAAGAACGGAGTAACCCAAGGCGCTGCTGGTCAAACCACGACTTACCAGCAGCCGACGGAGAGCAAGAATAAGAACGAGACAGGGACCTCAAGCGCCAATGCAGACATCGAGAGCCTGAGCGAGGATCCTGCTCAGTGGCCAACCGCCGCTAAGAATTACGCGAGCACGCGCTTCAGCAAGCTCGACGAAATCAACACCGGCAATGTCGGCAAGCTCCAGGCGGCTTGGATGTTCTCGCTCGGCACCATCGCGGGGCAGGAGGCTGCGCCATTGGTGATCGACAACGTCATGTACCTGATCGGGCCCTATCCCAACGAGGTGTTTGCGCTCGATGCCACCACCGGCGATCTCAAATGGAGTTATAAGCCGAAACCCAATCCGTCAGCGCAGGGTGTGGCGTGCTGTGATGTCGTCAGCCGCGGTCTCGCCTATGACGACGGCAAGATCTTCATTGCTACGCTTGACGACCATGCGGTTGCCCTCGATGCCAAGACCGGCAAGGAGGTCTGGCACACCAAGCTCGGGGACATCAACACCGGCGAGACCATTACCATGGCTCCGCTCGCCGCCCGCGGAAAGATCTTCATCGGCAACAGCGGGGGCGAGATGGGTGTTCGCGGCTGGATGACGGCGCTCGATCAGAAGACAGGTGCGATCGTTTGGCGCGGCTATTCCACTGGCCCGGACAACGAGGTGCTCATCGGCGATGACTTCAAGCCGTTTTACGACTCTGAGAAGGGCAAGGATCTCGGCGTGTCGAGCTGGCCGCCCGATCACTGGAAGATCGGCGGCGGCGCGCCTTGGGGTTGGGTGAGCTACGATCCCGAGCTCAACATGATCTATTACGGGTCGGGAAATCCAGGCCCGTGGAATTCGAACCAGCGTCCCGGCGACAACAAGTGGACGACGACGATTTTTGCCCGCGACGCCGATACCGGCCACGTCAAATGGGCCTATCAGGTCAACCCGCACGACCTATGGGATTATGACGAGATCAACGAGAACGTCCTGCTCGATCTCGACATTGATGGTCATGCTCGCAAGACGCTCGTGCATATCGGCCGCAACGGCCACATGTATGTAATCGACCGGCAAACCGGCGAAGTTATCTCGGCCGAGCCGTACGACACTGTCACTTCGATCAAGAAGATCGACCTCGAGACCGGGCGGCCGGTCCTCAACGAAGACTTGAAGCCGGATCTGGAAAAGGTAGTGCGGAACGTCTGCCCGGCGTCACCCGGCGCCAAGGATTGGCAGCCCACGGCGTGGTCGCCGCGGACCAAGCTGCTCTACGTGCCGCATCAGCATCTGTGCATGAACTACAAGACCAGCCAAGTCGGCTACATCGCCGGCACGCCGTTCGTCGGCGCCACCGTCGACATGTATGCCGGTCCGGGCGGTTACCGCGGCGAGTTCATGGCGTGGGATCCTGTGGCCAAGAAAAAGGTCTGGTCCATCCATGAGAACTTCCCCGTATGGAGCGGGGCCTTGGTGACCGCGGGAGATGTCGTCTTCTACGGCACCATGGACCGCTGGATGAAGGCGGTAGATGCCAAGACCGGCCAGCTGCTGTGGAAATTCCGGGCCGGTTCCGGCTTCATCGGTCAACCCATCACCTATAAAGGCGGCGATGGCCGACAATATGTCGCCATTCTCGACGGGGTGGGCGGCTGGTCGGGCGCCATTGCTCACGCCGACATTGATCCTCGGGTCAGAGCCGGCGCCCTCGGCTTCACCGGTGCCAATCAGGATCTGCCCGCTTACACCAAAGGCGGCAGCGAGCTTCTTGTGTTCGCCATACCTAAGCAGCCCAACGTCCAGGCCAACGCTGCCCAATAAGGAAGTCCGCAAATGTCACGCAACATCCGCTCTAAGCTCCTCATTAGCGGCGTAGCGATCGGCGCGCTCGTCATGCTCGGCGCAGCGGGCGATAACGCCTCCGGCGACAACAAGGACGTTGCCGTACCGCCGACTGCGACCAACCTGCTCGAGGTCCCGGTCACGGGAATTGTGCCAGGTAATATTGACGTGACGCCCAACATCAAAAATCCCGTGGCTGACGATAGCGATGCCGCCAATCGCGGCATGAAATATTTCAATAGTTTCAATTGCAGCGGTTGCCACGCGGCGAATGGTGCCGGCGGCATGGGGCCGGCGCTGTCGAACCACTCGTTCAAATTCGGCAGCGACCCGGCCAAGATTTATCTGACCATCGCACAGGGACGTCCAACCGGCATGCCAGCCTGGGGCACGCTGCTGCCGAGCAGCGTCATCTGGGACCTCGTGGCCTATATCCGCAGTATCAGCGACGCGCCCATCGAGCAGTGGGGCACGACCACGTCGCTCGATTCGTTCACAATTGAGCAGGTGCCCGCGGAGTTCCAGTCAACGCCAACCCCTGGCAATACACCGAGCCATTCAGTTTCGGGCAAAAGCCGACGGGTGAAGTCAAGTCGGGCATGAACACCGAATAGGTTGGAGCACCGGTCGATGCAAGACCGATTGAGGCGCGCTTGTTTGCCGGCAACCGCTGCGTCGATTGTGCTGGTCGTCGCCTCTCCGGTGAGAGCGGACGCGCCGATGACCTATTTACGGTCCTTCGGCGGGCAAGCCGATGCAATTTTGCCGCTCACCTGGGGCATGATGACCATCTCGATTGTGGTGATCCTAATCATCACCGTGCTCCTGATATCTGGCCTTCAGCGCGCGCGTCGCTTTTCGAGTCTTGCCGTCGAGCGCGAAGAACTTGCAGGTGCAGGCGATGGCCTAGCTTGGCTCTATGTCGGCGTCGGCCTTTCGACCGTGGTTTTGTTTGGTACCGCGGTCTGGGCCATGGTGACCTTGGCCGACACGGGTCCCCCCGCCGGCAAGCCTGCCTTCACGATCGAGGTCACAGGCCATCAATGGTGGTGGCAAATTCGATATCTGAGCGCCCAGCCGTCGCACATCTTCGAGACCGCCAACGAAATCCATATTCCAGTGGGAAAGCCGGTCCGGGTGAAGCTTGTCAGCGCCGATGTCATCCACTCGTTCTGGGTTCCTGCGCTTGCCGGCAAGACGGATCTGATTCCCGGACAAACCAATGTCACATGGCTCGAGGCCAGCAAGCCGGGAGTCTATCGCGGCCAGTGCTCCGAATATTGTGGCAAGCAGCACGCGCATATGGCCTTGACGGTAGTGGCAAGCGACCCGGATCGTTTTCAGGCCTGGTGGAATTCGCAGCTCGGGCAGGAACCTCAGCCCGAACAGCAAGCCGCGGTGGCGGGGGAGACCGACTTCATCCAGAAATGCGGCATCTGCCACACCGTGCGCGGCACACCAGCTCATGGCATCGTAGGCCCCGACCTTAGCCATCTCATGCAGCGTCGAACCATTGCTGCGGGGACGCTTCCAAATAATACCGGCGATCGCTGGATGGATTTCCAACCCTCAGGCCATCAAGCCAGGCAGCATGATGCCGCAGCCCGAGATCTCACCGGCGCAATTGCAGCGCATCCTCGCGTTCTTGCAGACGCTGAATTAGGAGGCCGGCCTTGGCCAGGAGCGATTATTACCGCACTCCCGTCATCGAGACTCTTGGCTATAGCTCGGACACTGCCCAGCGCCTTCGCCAGCTATGGGAAACTGCGCCGGGAATCTATGGCTGGCTGGCGACGGTCGATCACAAGACGATTGGCATCCGCTACATCGTCACCGCCTTTTTCTTTTTGGCCTTGGGCGGCGTGGAGGCGCTGATCTTTCGCCTTCAGCTCGCGCAGCCCAACCAGCACCTGCTCACGCCCGAGCAATACAACCAGCTCTTCACCATGCACGGGATCACCATGATCCTGTGGTACGCCTTCCCGATTCTAACCGGCTTCAGCGTCTACCTTCAGCCCCTGTTGCTCGGCACGCGTGACATGGCTCTGCCGCGGCTGAACGCTTTCACCTATTGGGTTTTTCTTTTTTCGGGTTTGTTTCTCTATGTCGGGTTGCTGCTCGGCACCGCACCCGATGCAGGTTGGTTCGATTACGTCCCCTATGCCGGGCGTGAGTTCAATGCCGGGCCCAATATCGACTTCTACGCGCTCGCCAATATTCTGCTCGGCATCTCCACCACGCTCGGATCGATCAATTTTATCGTGACCTTCTTGCGGCTACGCGCGCCCGGCATGTCGCTCAATCGCCTGCCCATCATGAGCTGGGGTACTCTGACCACGTCCTTCGCCAACGTGGTTGCTGTTCCGGCAGTCAGCCTTGCCTTCTTCTTGTTGTGGACCGATCGGCATTTCGGCACCCATTTCTATGACGCGCCGGCCGGAGGCCATCCACTGCTGTGGCAGCACTTGTTCTGGATGTGGGGCCATCCTTGGGTCTACGTCATTGTGCTTCCGGCTCTCAGTATGGTGTCCCAGGCGCTGCCGGTGCTGTGCCGGCGTCCGCTCGTCGGTTACACCACGGTCGCGCTCGCCACGGTCCTGACCATGGTGCTCGGCTTCGGTGTGTGGCTACACCACATGTTCGCCACCGGCCTGCCGCCGCTTGCCCTATCGTTCTTCAGCGCCGTGTCGATCGTCATAGCCATTCCCAGCGCGATTTCGATCTTCTCGTGGCTCGGCACCATCTCGACCGGCCGGCCCGCGTTCTCGACGCCGTTTCTGTTTTTCGCTGGCTTCATCTTCGTGTTCGTCATTGGCGGCGTCTCAGGCTTCATGACCGGCGCAGTCCCAACTGACTGGCAGCTTACCGACACGTATTTCGTCGTCGGCCATATCCATTATGTGCTGATCGGATGGAATCTGTTCGCGGTGATGGGCGCCATCTATTTCTGGTTCCCTAAGATGACCGGCCGCATGCTGAGTGAGAGCATCGGCCGCTGGAATTTCTGGCTGATGTTCATCGGGTTCAACGTCGGATTTTTCCCGATGCATATTCTCTGGTTGATGGGCATGCCGCGGCGGATCTACACCTATCCCGAGGGTCTCGGCTGGGACACCAACAATCTTATCATTACCATTGGCGCCTACGTTCTGGCCTTCGGCTTCCTTCTCTTCGTTTGGAATGTGGTCGTCAGCTTGCGGCGCGGCCGGCTTGCCGGTCCAAATCCCTGGGACGGCGACACCCTAGAATGGACGACACCGTCGCCCCCGCCGCCCTTCAACTTCGTGGTCATCCCGACCGTCGCCAGCCGCAGCCCGCTCTGGGAGGATCGTCTCCACGATAGCGAACTCCGCTCCTCGATCGAGAGAGGTCCCGTGCTCGACGACGGTAAGGAAGTCTTGGCGACCACACCGCTCGATGCTCAGCCCGACGCCATCCTGAAATTGCCCGGTGACTCCTTGGCGCCTTTGTTCCTCGGGATCGTCATCACGGCGCTGTTTGCCGCTCTCATGTTGCAGACATGGTGGGGCGTAGCGGTCGCGGCTGTGGCCGGACTGGGCATACTCGCGTTCTGGCTGTGGCCGCGGCCACGCCTAGGACAGACCGCAGGAGTTTACCCCCATGTCTGACGTCGCTTTGATGCCGGAACAGCGGCTGCCGGTCGGCAGTATCGGCTATCGCTCTGCCGGCTGGTGGGCGATCCTTGGCGGTATCCTCACCGAGGCGGCGTTGTTCGTATTTCTGCTGTTCAGCTACTACTATCTCGCCGTCCAGCCTCATTCGGGCGCATGGCCGCCAGGAGGCGCCCCGAGCCTCAAATTGTCTTTGCCCAATACGTTCATTCTGCTCGCCAGTAGCGTCGCGGTGTGGTGGGGCGAGTGGGGCACCAAGCGCGACAACCGGCCGGTTCAGATTATCGGGCTCTCGGTCGCCCTCGTGCTCGGCATTATTTTCGTCGTGGTGCAGTACTTCGAATGGCAGGCCAAACCGTTCGGTCTCAGCACCGACGCGTATGGTTCCCTGTTCTTCACCGTGACCGGCTTCCATATGGCGCACGTAATCGTCGGGTTGTTAGTGCTCGTGTCCGTGCTCGTCTGGTCGGTGCTCGGCTACTTCGGACCGGTCCGTCATTCCTATGTGTCGATCGGTGCAATCTACTGGCACTTCGTCGATGCAGTCTGGCTTGCCGTCTTCTTCACCTTCTACATCACGCCATATCTTGGGTAACTCGATGATGGCTGCCACATCAAAAATGGAAGTCGGCAGGCCGGTGCCCGGACCACACGTGCCGCTGGCTGCTGTCGCATTTGGCATCCTTGCCAGTCCCATCGCCTGGTGGTTGGCCTTGTTCAGTCTCTATGCGATCGCCAGCCACAATTGCTTCCCCGGCGGCACGCCGAGACCGGCGCCCCTATGGCATGACGAATTGGTCCTCGCGACGATCGCTGGCGCCGCGTTGGTGGTTTGCGTCATCGCCGGCCTCGTTTCTTATCGTTCCTGGCGGGAGACCTACGGCGAAAGATTTAGCGAGGCTCGTCTCGTGCAATTCGGGGAGGGCCGATCGCGCTTCCTCGCCATGTGGGGCGCGCTGACGAGTCTTCTCTTCGCCATCCTCATGGCCATCAGCCTCATTGCTCTGTTTGTGGTGCCGTCATGTGGATGATGCAGGTGCTTACCTTGATTGGCGTGATCGTGGCCTCCCACGACGCGGCGCTCGCCCATGCCGTTGGACATCCCATTACCCACGAGCTCGAGTGGAGCTTCGAACCCTGGGTGCTTGTCAGTCTCTGCGCGGCAATTTTCCTTTATACTGCAGGTACTTATCGTATTCGCAGCGAGGTTGGCGCCGAGCGCGTGCTCGATCGCTGGCATAGTGTCACCTTTGCCCTGGGCGTGTTGGTCGTGTTCATTGCGCTATGCTCGCCTATCGACACGGTCGGCGAGCAGCTGTTCTCGGTCCACATGGTCCAGCATCTGCTGCTGATGCTGGCCGCAGCACCGCTGCTGGTATGGAGCCGGCCGGCCATCGCCTTCGTCTGGGCCTTTTCGCCGGCATGGCGCAAACGCATCGGTCGGTTCTGGACCGGGGCAGGGCTTGGCGGCGCGTTCACCGTCCTAATGCGGCCCTTGACCGTTTGGGTGCTGTTCGTCGGCAGTTTCGTGTTTTGGCATCTGCCGGGTCCCTATTCCTGGGCTTTCCATAACGAGTTCGTGCATGCGATCGAGCATGCGAGCTTTTTCTTAACGTCGCTTGCCTTTTGGACGCTCGTTCTCGAGCCATCGGGACGGCGGCGCCTCGGCTATGCGTCCGCACTTCTTTATGTGACGGTCACCGCCCTGTTGAGCGGATTGCCCGGCGCGCTCATGATCTTGTCGCCGCGGGCGCTCTATCCCGATCATGCCGCCGGCGTGGCCGCCTGGGGACTGACGCTGATCGAGGATCAGCAACTCGCGGGCCTCATCATGTGGATACCGGCCGGAGCCATTTATATCGCAGCTGCGGTTTGGTTGTTTGTGCGTATGATGCAGGATACCGAAAGCCGAAATATCCATATTCGCCGATCGGCGACAGTCTCGGCGATGATCCTACTGTTGCCGCTTGTGCTGGGCGGTTGCCGCGACGAGGCACAAAGCTCGGAAACGCATTTAGGCGGCAGCCCGAAGCGCGGCGCGACCCTGATCGGCAAGTTCGGCTGCGGCGCGTGCCATACCGTCCCTGGTATCGAAGGTGCTGACGGGTTGGTGGGTCCGCCGCTCGACCATATGAGCAAGCGCGTTTATATCGCCGGCGTATTGCGCAATACGCCGGACAATATGATGACCTGGCTGCGCAACCCGCAGTCCGTGGTGCCTAACAACGCCATGCCGGATGTCGGCCTTAGTGAGCAGCAGGCGCGCGACATCGCCGCCTATCTCTACACGCTGGATTGAAGGTAACGCTTTGGCCAAAGCAGACCAGTTCTTTCCACGACAAAGCAACCCCTGACCTGACCGGCGCCGCAGCAACAATCGTATTGTGATTTGGGACCAAAATAGCCCCGGAAACGTTTAGGTTCTATGGAAATGCACGAGGAAACCAAATTCGACGAAGAGGAAGAGCGATACGACAGGAGGCAGCGGCGGGCTTCTTTCGGCGGTTTATTAGCTGGCCTGTTCATCTTGTTCCTGTTCGGTGCGGGGCTCTTAGCTCTAACCTCATTCTGGCCTAGCTCAGCGCCCCAACCTTCTTCTGTCTCAAAGCCCAGTGGGACGACAAATGGGTTTTCTCAATAATTGTCCTTCAGTATCAGCATAAAGTGATCGCCCACCTGGGCGCAGAGGCGCCGAGTAGTGCCCGATGGAAGGTCGTTCCGCTCAAGAGGTGCCTAACCGCATCGAAGCAAGGGAACTGTACCCCGGGCGTAACGGTTCAGATGCGGTTCTGTTTCGAGAAAGGTGCTGTGCTCAGCGAGCTGCTCGATCGGATAACCGCGATAGAGGACAACTCCCTTGTCGAAGTCGATAAACGTGACCTTCGACTCGCAGCTGGCCGTTGAGGTGAAGCCCGGGTCATAGGTGAAGCAGCCCGCATCCTGATAAAGGCTGGTGACGTCAACCACTGCCGGTCCTAACGTGCCCTTGCGCATGGGCAAGTGGTGCTTGGTACCCGCAATCAAAACAGATGCTTGCCCAGCGCTAGCAGGGCGTTCTTCACCACGATGCTTGGCTATGGTCATCTACCAGGACCTTTGGAAGGAGAGTATCTCTCCGGGCACAAGCACGCGAGTGGGCTACAAGTCGCGCCAGCCATCGGCCGAGGCTGAAGTGTTAAGGCGAAACTGTGCTGGAGGACCCCAATTCGTGTTGGCGGTACTTTCGCGGCTTTCGTGTTCCCTGATAGCGAGATGGCAGTTCCCTGATACCTCGAAAAAATTCCCTGTTCTTCTGTCTAGGGAATTTGGCCGTAAGACGCTGACTCATTTATGCGAAAACGACGTGCCGGCCGGCTTTCAAGGGCCTCATCCACGAAAATTCCCTGTATTTTCCCGGTTATCAGGGAATTTAGCTCGTAGAGACTCGTTCGCTGCGGTCTCGCAGCACAGCCACCTAGTCGCGAGTTTTTGGACTCTCTCCTGATCTTCACTGAACAGTGCCGAAGAAGCCCGAAATTGCGCCATCAATTGGCGTTCATTCTCTCGACCTGACACTAGAGAGGGCGTCTCAAGGGAAGAACGCTGAGTTTCTCCTGGTCTATCTCTTCTGGGCACTTCTGGGGGTCACACTTGCCGATTATCAGACGCTCACGTTCAGGCCCGCTCCTGCGAGGCAAAGCAGACATCCCTAATTCACTCGCCAATGTCCGCTTCTGACCCAAAGCGGACATTGTGGTGGAGACTTTGAAAAGGACTCGAAGGGCCTTTGCACTGAGTTGATAGGACCGACAGAGCTGCGGTGGCACAATAAACCGCATTGAAGCCACAATCGGGCCCACAAGCTGGACTGGACATTTGTCTCGGTTCGGAGAGCGGCAATGAGGCTCTTTGCGATTGTTTTGACGTTGACTCTGTCGACGATGGGCGGGGGAGTGGCCTGGGCGCAGGAACAGCAGCCTACCCCCGGCGCGTCGCAGCAACAGCCGCAACTGCTCGATGCCGGTCAGCTCGATCAGCTGGTCGCGCCGATTGCGCTTTACCCCGACACCTTGCTCGCACAAGTGCTCATGGCATCGACCTATCCGCTGGAAGTCGTGCAGGCCGACCGCTGGGCGAAAGCCAACAAAGGACTAAAGGGAGATAAGCTCACCTCAGCCTTGGACAAGCAGGACTGGGATGCGAGCGTGAAGCAACTTGTGTCGACACCGACCGTTCTCGACATGATGAGCCAGCAGCTCGATTGGACACAGAAGCTCGGCGACGCCGTGCTGGCCCAGCAGGCGGATGTAATGGACGCGATTCAGCGCTTGCGCACGGCGGCGCAAGCAAACGGCAAGCTCGAAACGACTAAGCAGCAAAAAGTAACGGTCACGCAAAGCCAAGGTAGCGCGCCCATCATCGAGATCGAGCCGACGTCACCCGATGTCGTATATGTGCCTTACTACGATCCGGCGGTGGTCTACGGCACATGGCCCTATCCGGACTACCCTGCCTACTACTTCCCGCCGGCGCCTTACTATGGGGTGGGAGGCGCTCTCGCGCGAGGCATCGCCTGGGGCGCGGGCTTCGCGATCGGCCGTGAGATATGGGACAATTTCGATTGGCGTCACGGCAATATCAATGTCGACATCGACCGAAATGTAAACATCAACAATGCGCATTTCTCCAAGTGGGAGCACAATTCTTATCATCGGCGCGGCGTCGCTTACGACAATGACGCCGTGAGGAACAAGTTCTCCAAAGCGAACGTGAACGCGGGGGACCGCAACCTCGATTATCGTGGCCGCACCGGCGACCAAGTGCTCAAGCCCGGCAATAAGCCGGGGAATGGGCACAAGCCCGACGTCGGTCTCACGCCAGGCGGCAAGCCTGACGTCGGACAAATTCAGCAGGGGCTAAAAGAGCGCTCCAACAAGCAGGCGGCTGCCAACAAGCAAAAACCCGACCTCGGCAACGCCAAAGCCAAGGCGAAGGGAAAGCCGGGTGGAAACGCCTTCGATCTCAGCGATGGGCCAAAGGCGAAAGATTTCGCCAATCGCGGCCAAGCCAGCCTCGGCAATCGCGGCGCGAAGGATTTCAAACGGCCAAGCGGAGCGGGGCCCAAGTCATTCCAAGGGGGTGGGCGCCCGAGCTTTAGCGGCGGTGGGCGTCCGGGAGGCGGTCATATCAGCCGCGGTGGCGGAGGTCGCGGCGGCGGTCGGCGATCTGATGTCCGGCTGAAGCACGACATCACTCCCTTGGTTCGGCTTGCCAATGGCCTCGAGCTCTACCGCTTCCGCTATAAGGGCAAAGATCGCACGCTCTATGTCGGTGTCATGGCGCAAGACGTGCAGGAGATCAATCCTGGGGCTGTCTCGCGGGATCGAGACGGATATTTGACAGTCGACTACGAGCGGATTGGGCTCAAATTCATGACATGGAAAGAGTGGCTGGCGCAGACCGGCTCGGGAGGAGTTCGATGGTGACCAACACCAGCCGCATACTGCTTTTTGTTGCGCTGTTTTGGTTTGGCGCAGCGCCCGCAGCAGCGCAGGAGAAGTTCACCACTCCGGAGGCGGCGGTCGACGCGCTGATCGGGGCTGCGAGGTCGAGCGACGCAAAGTCTATCGTCGCAGTGCTGGGGCCAGACGGTCAGGCGATCGTCAGCTCGGGTGACCCGGTTGCCGACCGCAACACGCGCGAAGCCTTCATCTCGGCCTACGACGCCAAGCACGCGATCGAGGCCGAGGGCGATGGCTCGCAGACGCTGATCATCGGCAACGATGACTGGCCATTCCCGATTCCGCTCGTAAACAAATCGGGCGAGTGGCAGTTTGATACGGCCGCCGGCCGCGATGAGATTTTGCGCCGTCGCGTGGGCCGCGATGAGCTTGCGACGATCCAGGTCGCGCACGCGTATGTGCAGGCGCAGAATGAATACGCGGCGCTCGATCCGGCAGGCCTCGGCCGCGGAGTCTATGCACAGAGGATCGTGAGCCATCCCGGAAAGAAAGATGGTCTCTATTGGCCGACCGCTGAGGGGCAGTCGCCGAGTCCCCTTGGGGAGCTGGCGGCGCAAGCATCTGCCGAGGGTTATAAAGCTGGTCAAACGCCGATACCCTATCACGGCTATTACTATCGCATCCTGAAGCGTCAGAGCGCGAGTGCGTCCGGCGGCGCCTACGACTATCTGGTCAACGGCAAGATGCGGGGCGGCTTTGCGATGATTGCGTTTCCCGCGGAGTACGGCAATTCCGGGATTATGACCTTCATGGTCAACCACGACGGCACGGTGTTCCAAAAGGATTTGGGACCGAAGACCGACGAGCTTGCGCGCAAGATCGAGTCGTATGCGCCCGATCAAACTTGGACTACGGCCGATATCAAGCCGTGACGTCGATTTGAATCAACAAAAGCGTTTTTCAGCCCGCTGCGAATTGAGAGTGAAGCGATAGCTTGTGCCCTATCCCCCGCATCAAGCGGACTTCGCGGCAAATCCTTCTGAGGTTAGCAGGCGACAGATGCCGACATTAGCGTCTGGCCGCGACCGCATAGTCGCGCATCACGTTCGCTTCCAATTCGAGTTCATCAAGTCGGTGCTTGAGAACATCGCCGATGCTGATGATTCCCACAACCTTCGCGCCTTTCTTGACGGGGAGGTGGCGAACTCGTCGTTGCGTCATCAGCTTCATTACATGAATGATGCTGTCGTCGGATGAGCAGACAAGAACGGCTTGCGTCATCAGTCTGGAGACGGCGACGGTTGGTAGCTCGCTTCCATATGCCGCAAGACCGTAAGCAAGATCCCGCTCGGTGACGATGCCTTCAATGGACTTGCCATCACTGCTCACGACCATGGCTCCGATTTGATCTGCGTGTAACCGCACAGACAATTCGCGTGCCGATGCCTCGGGCCTGATCGTTTTGACCACAGATCCCTTAGTTTGGATGATGTCCGACACTTTCATGATGCGTTTCTCCATTAAGTATGAGCCCAGAGCAAGGCCATGCCGGAGAAGATGGAATGCTTGGAGCTTACCACCTCAGCGGCGCGCACCAAGACTCCAGCAGGATGCAGGCGTAGTATTTTGTGAGCCCACCCCCTGCCAGTACCCCTGCAGGAGTCGGGTCAGGCTTGGCGCCGTGACCGCTTAAAATTGGGAGAGCCTCGCGGCGCCAGGCCGCTGCTCTTGGCCAACTTCGTTCTTCCGACCCGAAGTCGTGAAGGTCAACGGAACGGCCAACCGAATTTCGCGTTCTTAAGGCGGCAAATGAAAGGATACGCGCTATGCGCGCCTTCAACTTGAGTTTCGTGGCACTTTTGGGTGTCGCCGCCATAATGGTCGCTACGCCCGAACCGGGATTTGCTCAGGTGGGCCATATTTCTGTCGCTAAGGGACAGATTGCTAGTCAGGTGGAAGAGGTCGGTTATCGGTATCGTCGCTGGGGTCATCGCCCCTACTACCGCCCTTACTACGGCGGCTACTACCGACCCTATTATCGGCCCTATTACGGCTACCCCTATTACTATCGGCCCTATTATCGGCCGTGGTGGCCCGGTATCAGCTTCGGCTTTTGGTTCTAGGCTGACACGTACAGCCTACGCCTTGCCGATGACCTCGCTAGCGCGGCGCAATCTTGCGCTGACTATTGGTCGAGCAGGTCCTTGCGGTAGATCAAATGGTCGACATAAAGGCATGATATAAAACATGATGTAAAAAGAGTCGCCGAGCGTCGAGAGGCAGTCAATGGTAGCAAGTGCTGCGAAACTCTCCAGGGCGTTGCCTACAGCTGACGAGATGATGGAAAAGTTGGCTTTGGCCGAGGCCGAGAAGGCATCGGTCGAAGCGCGCAAGCATGCCGCCGCCGAAGCCGAAAAAAAGGAACTGCTCGACAAGCTTACCAAGCCGTCGGGGGTTTCCGACGAAGAGGCCCTGAAGCGCGTTGCGATAATAGTCGAACGTGCGGTATCCAGTGGCCTGACGGAAGTACAAGTATTTCGCTTTCCTAATGCGCTTTGCACCGATCACGGCCGAGCTATCAATCAGCAAGAGCCCGGGTGGGAGACCACTCTGACCGGATTGCCGAAAGAAATGTACGAATTCTGGGAACGGCAGCTTCGACCGCTCGGATATAAGCTCAGGGTCCAGATCATCGACTTCCCAGGTGGGATGCCGGGGGACGTAGGCATCACGCTAAAATGGGCATGACCGGACTGAGCAACTAATTGGGGGAAATTTTGCCGCTGTCTCTGGGGGAGGCAGTGACGCGATCTGCGCGTGATGACCGCGCGGAGGCGCGAGTGATGTGGGTCGATGGCGGACGACGCCTCCGAGGAGGATATTATGAACCAACAGCCGCAAAAGCAGGAATTCAAGCCGACGTCGCCTCTTTGGCCGCTTGATGTGGCACGAGAGGCCTGGGCCTACGGCCTCGACGCGGTCCAGCGCAGCATTCTGTTTCTTGACGCGCTGCGGCAGCGAGGTGAACGTTACGAGGAACACGTTGCAAAGAAGGCTCCTCACGTTCTGAAGTTCGATTTCGAGCTAGTGATGGACGGAAGCGAACTCCCTCGACCCGTCAATTACGTTCTGATCCGCATCATCCCCCCGTCCGGCGTGAATGTCGACGAGCGCAAACGGCCCTTCGTGGTCGTCGACCCGCGCGCCGGCCACGGCCCCGGCATTGGAGGATTCAAGGCTCAATCCGAGATTGGCGTCGCCCTTCGCGCCGGCCACCCGTGCTACTTCATCGGTTTCCTGCCCGAGCCCGAACCAGGACAGACGATCGGCGACGTCGCTTACGCTGAGGCGGCATTTCTTGAGCGCGTGATCGCTCTGCATCCCCAGGCCGACGGCAAACCAGCCGTGATCGGCAACTGCCAAGCCGGCTGGGCCGTCATGATGGTGGCAGCGCTGAAACCTGAACTGTTCGGACCGATTATCGTCGCCGGGTCGCCACTCTCTTATTGGGCCGGGACGCGCGGGCAACACCCAATGCGTTATACCGGTGGAATGCTCGGTGGGAGTTGGCTTACCGCGCTGATGAGCGACCTCGGCAACGACAAGTTCGATGGGGCATGGCTGGTCAGCAATTTCGAGAATTTGAACCCCGCAAATACGTATTGGACCAAGCAGTACAACCTCTACTCTAAGATCGATACCGAGGCGCCGCGCTATCTCGAATTTGAGGATTGGTGGGGTGCTCATGTCCTGCTCAACGGCGAAGAAATTCAAGCCATCGTCGATCAGTTGTTCGTCGGCAACAAACTGGCGACGGCTGAGATAACCACCAGCGACGGCGCAACACTCGATTTTCGAAATATTCGCACGCCGATCGTCGTGTTCTGCTCGAAGTCGGACAATATAACGCCGCCGCCCCAGGCCCTGGACTGGATTTTGGATCTCTATCGAGACGTCGACGACATCCGGGCGCATGGACAGACAATCATCTACGCAGTACACGAATCCGCCGGCCATCTCGGTATCTTCGTCGCGGGCTCGGTCGCAAAGAAGGAGCATGCTGAATTCGCGAGCAACATCGATTTGATCGAGGTTCTTCCGCCCGGGCTCTACGAAGCGGTTATGACGCCGAAAGAGTCGGGCGATAAGACCGCCGATCTGATCGGCGGCGACTATCTCGTTCGTTTCGAAGCGCGCACTTTCGCCGATATCCGAGAGCTCGGTGTCAACAGCGAGGAGGATGAGCACCGGTTTGCAACGGTCGCCCGCGTCTCCGAAATTAATCTCGGTCTCTATCGGACGTTTGTGCAGCCTTGGATTCGCCTCTTCGCCAATGAAGGCGGGGCGAACCTAATGCGCAAGATGCACCCCCTGCGCCTGCAATTCGAGCTGTTCTCGAGCGCCAATCCATTCATGAGTTATCTCGCTTCGATAGCCGACGTTGGGCGGCAAAACCGGCAGCCGGCTTCCAAGAACAATGTCTTCGCGCAGGTCGAAGCGACAGCTTCGAAGTGGATCGAGTCATCGCTGAACAACTATCGCGATCTCCGTGACGAACTCACGGAAGCAGCTTTCCTCAACCTTTATGGCTCACCGGCCCTGCAAGCCATGGTTGGACTTAAGGCCTCGGAAGGCGGCACGCGCCGCAGACCCGGTTTGGACGCGACCTATAAGGCCTTCGTCGCCCAACGTGCGGAAGCGCTAAAGCGGAACATTGGAGAGGGTGGGCCACGCGAGGCTGCGATCCGGGCAGCACTCTATATCCGTCTCCCCGAAGGCGTCGCGGATGAACGCGGCTTCCGCCTGCTCCAACGGTTGAGGGACGAGGCAGGGTCGGGCCTCACACTCGCCGCTTTCGAGAAAGTGGTACGTGATCAGTACTTCAGTCTGCTGCTCGATGAGCGCCGGGCGATCGAGGTCATCCCCACGATGCTGGCTAGAGATTCTGAACTAGCCCCGCGCATGGCCAGCGCGCTTGGGCGTCTCATTGAAGTGGTCGGAGTCGAAACTCCGGCCGGCAAGGCGCGGCTCCGCGAGATGGAGAGAGTATTCAAGCAGCGCCCGATCCCCGCTAATGACGCCTTGCGAAAAGCTACGCCTCAAGAGGCGCCCAAGCGGCGTGAGCCATTGCGCAAGGTGAGCGGCGAGCCGGACTGACTGGCCCTTTGCGCTCACCGCTCGGAGAGGCCCCACAGTCCAGAGGTAAACGTCATGACCCAAATCACGGCCCCGCGGCAGCACGAAAAGTACGACCGCCTGATAGCTATCGCGAGAAAGCAGATGGCGCTCTCAACCGCTGTTGCGCATCCCTGCGATGAAACCTCGCTTCGAGGCGCGCTGGAGGCAGCGGAGGAAGGACTAATCAAGCCCATTCTCGTCGGTCCAAAGGAGAAAATCGAAAGCGTCGCCAAGTCTTTTTCGCTCGATCTTGATGACGCCGAAATCATCGACGTTCCGCACAGCGTCGCCGCCGCTGAAAAAGCAGTTGAACTCGTCCGCTCCGGTAAGGCCGATCTCCTGATGAAGGGCAGCCTGCACACCGACGAACTATTGGGGGCGGTCGTCAAGCGCGACACGGGGATACGAACCGGACGGCGCATCAGCCACGTTTTCGTCATGGACGTGCCGGGCCATCCGCACACCTTGTTCATTACCGATGCGGCCGTAAACATCGCGCCCGATCTTGCCGCCAAGCACGACATCATCCAGAACGCCATCGATCTGCATGTCGGACTGGGTCTTGGAACGCCCAAGGTTGCGATCCTTTCGGCAGTCGAGACCGTCACTCAGAGCATCCCGTCGACGATCGAGGCGGCGGCGCTCTGCAAGATGGCCGATCGCGGTCAGATCACCGGGGGCGTCCTCGATGGTCCGCTCGCTTTTGACAACGCGATTAGCCCCGAGGCCGCGCGTATCAAGGGCATCGAATCGCCGGTCGCCGGTCAGGCACAGATTCTGGTGGTGCCTGACCTCGAGGCCGGCAACATGCTGGCGAAGAATCTGACTTTCTTGTCACGTGCCGATGCGGCGGGCGTGGTTCTTGGTGCCAGAGTGCCGATCATACTGACGTCGCGAGCCGACAATGTGCGGACGCGGCTGGCCTCCTGCGCCGTGGCAATGCTGCTTCGGCATAGTCAAATCGCCAAGCAGCCGATCCAGGCCTGACTGCCGTGAGCGAAACAATTCTCGTCGTCAATGCGGGCAGCTCGAGTATCAAGTTCCAGCTGTTCTCGATTGAGTCGGGTGACCGGCTAAAGCGGCTTCTAAAGGGCCAAATCGAGGGCGTGGGCGTAAAGCCGCATCTGATCGCGCGGGGTCTGGGCGGTGAAATTCTCATCGACGAGACCTGGCCCTCTGCCGAGGTAAAGGACGTTCCGGCGGCACTCGACAAGGTCGTCGAGTTCTTGCGCGCCCATGTCGGCCAGCTTCCCGTCGCGATCGGCCATCGGGTCGTGCATGGCGGGCCGGACTATAGTGCCCCGACCATGGTGACCGAAGCGGTCCTGAGGCGGCTCGAAAAATTTTCCCCACTCGCGCCGCTGCATCAGCCGAACAACCTGGCCCCGATTCGCGCGGTGCGGGCGCGTCAGCCGCAAATGCTCCAGGTCGCTTGTTTCGATACGGCTTTTCACCGCGGTCATCCAGAAGTCGCGGATCGCTACGCTCTGCCCGAGTCCCTTTATGCCGAAGGCGTGCGCCGCTACGGCTTCCACGGCCTCTCCTACGAGTATATCGCCGATCAACTGCAGGCGGTGGCTCCCCGGCTGGCCAAGGGCCGCGTCATCGTCGCGCATCTTGGCAGCGGCGCTTCGATGTGCGCCGTCCTTGCCGGCAAGAGTGTGGAGTGCACCCTTGGTTTCACAGCCCTTGACGGCCTGCCAATGGGAACCAGGCCGGGCCAGCTGGACCCCGGCATCGTCCTCTATCTTATGAGCGAGAAGGGGATGAGCACGAAGGAGATCGAGCGTTTTCTCTACAATGAGTGCGGCCTCAAGGGCCTCTCCGGCATCAGCAACGACGTGCGGGATTTGCTCGACAGTCAGGATCCGCGCGCCAAGCTTGCGCTCGACTGCTTCGTCTATCGGATTGCGCTTTCGGCAGGGATGCTCGCGGGGGCCATGGGCGGCATTGATGGCTTTATCTTCACTGCCGGCATCGGCGAGAATGCGCCCGCCATTCGCGAAGCCGTTGCCAAGCGTCTCGCCTGGCTCGGACTGGAATTAGACGCCGAAGCAAACACCAAAGGCGGCCCGCGCATCTCTCGCGAAGGCTCATCTGTTGCTTGCTACGTCATTCCCACCGACGAGGAGCTGATGATCGCTCGCCACACAGTGCGTGTGCTGCGAGTGCGGGGTGCGGAGTTGACCAAGGAGAAGTCAGCATGATCGATCTTTCCACCCTGGCTTTGCTGAAAGGCAAGAAGGCGCTGGTCACGGGCGTCGCCAACGACCAGTCCATCGCCTATGGCTGTGCCAAGGCGTTTCGCGCCTTCGGCGCCGACCTGGCGATGACCTACCGCAACGAAAAGGCCAAAAAATTCGTCGAGCCGCTTGCCAAGGAACTTGAAGCATCGATCTTCATGCCGCTGGACCTCCAGACCGAAGGATCGTTGGAGGCCATCTTCGAGCAGATCGAGAAGCAATGGGGCAAGCTCGATATTTGCCTGCATTCTATCGCCTTCGCGCCCAAGCAGGACCTTCAGGGCCGCGTCGTTGATTGCTCTAAAGAAGGCTTTCTCACCGCCATGGAGATTTCGTGCTGGTCGTTCATCCGCATGGCGAAGCTCGCCGAGCCCCTGATGAAGGACGGCGGCGTCCTATCCACCATGACCTATTACGGCTCCCAGATGGTGGTGGAGAATTACAACATCATGGGCCCCGTGAAAGCGGCGTTGGAATCGGCGACGCGCTATCTCGCCGCCGAGCTTGGGCCTAAAGGGATTCGCGTGCACGCCATCTCGCCGGGGCCTCTGAAAACGCGTGCGGCCTCGGGCATCACCGACTTCGATGAATTGATCGCCAAGGCCCAAGCCAAGGCACCGGCGCGCAGCCTTGTGTCGATCGATGATGTTGGGGTCGCGGTCGCGTTTCTGTCGATGAACGGCGCCAAGCTGATTACTGGCGAAACTCTCTATATCGATGGCGGCTACCACATCATCGATTGAGTCGGACCGTGGCTGATCCACGCAATTATGTCACACACGAAACGTTGAAAGACGGCACGGCGATCACGGTGCGTGGAATACGTCCCGGCGATGCCAAGCGCATTCTCGACGAGTTCGGCAGGCTCGACCAGGAGGCGGTCTACCGTCGCTTCTTCAGCCCGAAGCTGGAACTGTCAAGCGCCGAGCTCAAGCAACTGACAGAGGTCGATTTCAACCATGTCGTTGCGCTGCTGGCCACGACCAAAGAGCAGGGCGTCGAAACGCTGCTCGGAGGCGCACGCTATGCGGTCCAGCCAGGCGAACCACCGCGCAGCGCCGAACTCGCGTTCCTGACCGCGGGAGCCTATCGCGGGCGCGGCATCGCGGGCATCCTCCTGCGATCCCTGGAGCAACTTGCCCGTCAAGCCGGCTTGTCGGGATTTGAGGCCGATGTGCTCGCCGACAACCAATCGATGCTGAACGTGTTTCGCCGCACGGGAATGAAGATGGAACAGCGCCGCGAGGGAAACGTCGTACATGTCACGCTTTGGTTCGAGCCGGGGGAAACAAGCTGACAATAGTGCGCCGGTAATTGCCGGATAAGCGATAACCAAATTGGCGTCAGGCAGGTCTGCTAGGTGAATCCAGTATCTGCGCCCAGGATTTGGATATATCGTCGCTCAGCATCTCAAGCATGAGCGTTTACGAGATGAGATGGACGCGGTGGTTGCCGGGGCTGGATACTCTGCGTCGATATCAAGCGGAGTGGCTGCCTCATGACATTGTCGCCGGGTTCGTGCTGGCAACGATGTTGGTCCCGGTGGGTATCGCCTACGCCGTGGCATCGGGCGTGCCGGGCATCTATGGTCTGTACGCGACCATTGTACCACTGCTCGTGTATGCCTTGTTCGGGCCCAGTCGCATCCTAGTTTTGGGGCCGGACTCATCGCTTGCCGCCGTCATTCTCGCCGTCGTCCTACCGCTCTCGGCCGGAGACCCCGTTCGTGCCATTGCGATCGCCAGCATGATGGCGATCGTTTCAGGAGTCGTTTGCATCGTCGCTGGGCTGGCTCGTCTGGGCTTAATAACCGATCTGCTCTCTAAGCCGATCCGCTACGGCTACATGAACGGAATAGCGCTGACCGTTCTCATCAGCCAACTGCCCAAGCTGTTCGGCTTCTCGATTGAAGGCGACGGACCGCTGCGAGAGCTGTGGGCGATAGTGCAGGCGATCCTGACCGGAAAGGCAAATTGGATAGCGTTTGCGGTCGGCGCAGGCACGTTGGCCGTAATCCTTCTACTCAAGAACTACTTGCGTGTGCCTGGAATACTGTTTGCCGTTGTCGGCGCGACCGCAATCGTTGGTGTATTGAATTTAGCTAGTCGCGCCGACGTGTCGGTGCTGGGTCCGCTTCCCCAGGGCCTGCCCACGTTCACTATCCCATGGATTTCCTATACCGATATCGGGCCGGTCTTGATCGGAGGCTTGGCGGTCGCCCTTGTATCGTTCGCCGATACGAGTGTGCTTTCGCGCGTCTACGCCGCCCGAACGCGCACCCATGTCGATCCCAACCAGGAAATGGTGGGACTCGGGGCAGCCAACCTGGCTGCCGGATTCTTTCAGGGCTTTCCCATCAGCAGCAGTTCGTCACGCACTCCCGTAGCCGAAGCAGCAGGCGCTCGAACTCAGTTAACCGGAGTTGTCGGTGCTTTGACCGTTGCCCTGCTCTTGTTGGTTGCGCCGAATCTACTGCAACACTTGCCTTCTGCCGCGTTGGCCGCCGTGGTGATCGCTTCCGCAATCGGCTTGTTCGAGATCGAAGACCTAATTCGAATTTTCCGCATCGAGCCGTGGGAATTTTGGCTGTCGATTGTCTGTTTCTTGGGCGTTGCGGTCTTTGGTGCGATACCAGGAATTGGTCTGGCAGTTGTGATCGCGATTATCGAATTTCTGTGGGATGGTTGGCGGCCGCATTCTGCAATCTTGGGTCGCCCCAAAGACGTTGAGGGCTATCACGACATCACACGTTATCCTGAGGCCCAACAGATCCCCGGCCTCGTACTCTTTCGTTGGGATGCACCTCTATTTTTCGCAAATGCGGAGTTGTTCAAGGACCGTGTTTTGGTCGCGGTAGCCAACTCCCCGAGTGCAGTATCTTGGTTCGTCGTTGCAGCGGAACCGGTCACCAGCGTGGACGTTACGGCAGCGGATGCCCTTGTCGAACTCGACGAGACGTTGCGTGCCAAAGGAATTGACTTGTGTTTTGCCGAGTTGAAAGATCCGGTAAAGGACAAGCTCAAGCGCTTCGGACTGTTCGCTGAGATTGGTGAAGACTCGTTCTTTCCAACTGTTGAGTCGGCCGTTAGAAGCTACATGCGGAAGCACCCAGCCGAACGGTAGGGCTGCGAACCGAGTCTATATGGCAGGCTGCGATGAACTGGCTTCTCGTCTTCGTGCCCGTCTCGATTGGTCTGGAACTGGTTGCTCCCGAGCGCTATCTCCTCATCTTCCTAACCTCCGCTCTTGCCATTCTCCCCTTGGCGGGATGGATGGGCCGCGCCACCGAACAACTCGCGGAGCGAATGGGGGAGGGGGTGGGAGGACTTCTCAATGCCACCTTCGGCAACGCAGCTGAACTCATAATTGCGCTCGCCGCGTTGCGCGCCGGTCTTCACGACGTCGTCAAGGCTTCCATTGCAGGGTCGATCGTCGGGAATATCCTGTTGGTGCTTGGTGCCGCCATGTTGGCCGGCGGGTTGCGTCGTTCCGAGCAACATTTCAATGCGGCCGGCGCTCGTTCTCAGGCGACGATGCTGTTGCTCGCGGCGATCGGCCTGATCCTGCCTGCCGCCTTTCAATCCGCGGCGGGTTCAACCGAGCAGGGGCTCGGCAAACTCAGCGTGTCGATTTCCGTCGTGCTCTTTGTGGTTTATTTGCTCTACTTAGTGTTCGTGCTCGTCACCCATTCCTCACTTTTCACGGGACCTTACAAAGAAGAGAAAGGCGAGGCGGAGTGGTCGGTCGAGCGGGCCGCAACGGTGCTCGCTGGCGCGACGGCAGCGATCGCCTGGGTCAGCGAAATCATGGTCGGTGCGATCGAGCCCACCGCGCACGAGTTCGGTCTCAGCAATGTGTTCATCGGAGTGTTCGTAGTGGCAATACTTGGGAACGCCGCCGAACATGCGACCGCTGTTGGCGCGGCGATCAAAGACCGGATGGATCTAGCGCTCTCAATTGCCATCGGTTCGAGTGTGCAAGTGGCGCTCTTCGTCGCCCCAGTCCTCGTGTTCGCAAGCCTTTTTCTTGGCCCGGCCACGATGGATCTAGCCTTTCCAGCCGGACTTGTGCTGATGGTTCTTTTGTCCGCGATCATCACGGCTCAGGTCGCGGGGGACGGAAGATCCGATTGGCTCAAGGGATTGCAGCTCCTTGCCGTGTACGTAATCTTCGGCCTCACGTTTTTCTTTTTGCCGGGCTCACAGCCGCATCCATAGTCGCTTCTGGCACTTCGATGAACGCCTATGGAACGCGCAGAACTGCGCGACCTAATACCACGTGTCGCCGTGGGGGGACGAGGCTTAGCTTATCGCCGGTAAATGCCATGATATGGAGGAAATCATGCAGCGGCTTCTGTTCGCATCCACCCTCGGACTGGGCTTGCTACTCAACGGACTGAGTTCAACATCGGTTTACGCATATTATCACCATCACCATCATTACCGTTATCATCACCACCATCACTTTTATAATCATCGCAACTGCTACTGGAGCCACCATCATCATCAGTGTCGCTATTGGTGACGCTAAGGCGACATCATCGAGCAAAATAAGTGTCGGAAGTCTAGGAGGAGTCTCAGCGATGAGGAACCGTTTCACTGGATGGATAATCGCTGGCGCGTTTGTGGTCCTGGGTACTTGCTATGCACAGGCTGCTCACAAAGACATCAAGCATTGTGCTAACGATTACAAGCAATATTGCCATCAATGGGGACTCGAAACCAAGGGTCTGGAAAACTGCATGCGTAAACACGGCGACAAGCTAACGCATGCTTGCATCAAGGGCCTGGTCCAAGCTGGGGCAGTTACCCAAGCGGAGGTTGACCGTCGGAAAAAGGCGTCGGGGCCCTAAAAGATCCCCAGGGGCGGACTTCAAGTCAGCTTCGTGCTTCGACTAGCGCGCCGAAGGCAAGTAACAAGTAAACGCGCGGCCCCTATAAACCGAACAGGGGCGTCGTGTCCGCTACTGGCACTTAACGGACATTAGTGCCGATGCTGAGCATGTCCGCTCTGCCGCCGATTTCGGACGTTCCGCGCCATCGATACGCTCAAGCGGACCTTGGTCGAGGAGAGCTTCATCGTCGCGCTCGTCTGCGTCATTTTCCTGCTGCATGCACGTAGCGCCCTCGTTGCCATCATCACCCTGCCGCTCGGCGTCTTGATTGCCTATATCTGCATGTGGCTATTGGGCTTGAGCTCGAACATCATGAGCCTTGGCGGCATCGCCATCGCCATTGGCGCGATGGTGGATGCCGCCATCGTCATGATCGAGAACGCGCATAAGCGGCTGGAGCGCGCGCCGCCCGGCAAGCCGCGCACCGAAATCCTGATCGAAGCCGCCGTCGAGGTCGGTCCGGCGCTGTTCTTCAGCCTGCTCATCATCACCGTCTCGTTCTTGCCGATCTTCACCTTGGAAGCGCAGGAGGGCCGGCTGTTCAAGCCGCTCGCCTATACCAAGACCTTCGCCATGGCGGCCGGCGCTCTGCTCTCGGTAGTGCTGGTGCCGGCGCTGATGACGGTCTTCGTCCGCGGCCGCATCATGCCGGAGCACAACAACCCGGTGAACCGGTTCCTGATCTGGGTCTATCGGCCGGTGATCCAGTTCGCGCTGAAATTCAAGGCCGCCACCATCGTTATCGCGCTCGTCGTGCTGGGCGTGAGTCTGTGGCCGGCCTCGAAGCTCGGCACCGAGTTTATGCCCACGCTGAACGAAGGCACGTTGTTCTATATGCCGGTGACGTTGCCGGGCATTTCCGTCACCAAGGCTGCCGAGTTGCTGCAAACCCAGGACAAGATCATCAAATCTTTCCCCGAAGTCGCTTCCGTATGGGGCAAGGCGGGGCGCGCCGCAACAGCCACCGACCCGGCGCCGACCGAGATGGTCGAGACTGTGATCAACCTGAAGCCCGAGGACGAATGGCGCCCCGGCATGACCATCGACAAGCTGACCGCCGAAATGGACAAGTCGCTCCAGTTTCCCGGCGTCTCAAATGCTTGGACCATGCCCATAAAGGCACGCATCGACATGCTGTCGACCGGCATCCGCACGCCCGTGGGTGTTAAGGTCTTCGGCAAGGACCTTGCCGAGATCGATCAGGTCGCGCGCGAGATCGAGGCAGTGCTCCGCAACGTACCGGGAACATCGAGCGCCTATGCCGAACGCACGCTAGGCGGCTACTACCTGAACGTCGATCCCGATCGGGTGCAGCTTGCCCGCTACGGCCTGATGATCGGCGATGTCCAGAACGTGATCGCCATGGCGCTCGGCGCCGAGCCGGTAACGACGACCGTCGAGGGCAGGGAGCGCTACACCGTTAGCATCCGCTACCCGCGCGACTATCGCAACAATCCCAAGGCGATTGCCGACCAAGTTCTCATCGCCATGCCGAATGGCGGCACAGTGCCTCTCGGCGAAGTGGCCAAGGTCAGCTTGGCGCAAGGGCCTTCGAGCATCCGCACCGAGAATGCGCAACTCGCCACATATATCTATGTTGACGTGCGCGATCGCGATATTGGCAGCTATGTTGCCGACGCGCAAAAGGCGGTTGCCGCCGGCGTGCAATTCCCGCCCGGGTCCTACGCCACCTGGAGCGGTCAGTTCGAATATTTGGAGCGTGCCAAAGCGCGCCTCAAGATCGTGGTTCCAGTCACGCTTCTGATCATCTTCTTGCTGCTTTACCTCAACTTCCGGCGCATCACCGAGACGCTCATCGTGATGCTTTCAGTGCCGTTCGCGCTGGTCGGGGGCTTCTGGCTGATGTGGTGGCTTGGCTTCAATCTCTCGGTCGCGGTAGCCGTCGGCTTCATAGCGCTTGCCGGCGTCGCTGCCGAGACCGGTGTGGTGATGCTGATTTATCTCGACAACGCGCTAACCGAGCTCAAGCAGCAGCGCGAGCGCGAAGGGCGCCCCTTCACGAGCAGTGATCTCTATGCCGCTATCATGTCAGGCGCGGTGGAGCGCGTGCGACCGAAAATGATGACGGTCGCCGCTATCATGGCTGGCCTCTTGCCCATCATGTGGAGCCGCGGCGCGGGCGCTGAGGTGATGCAGCGTATCGCCGTACCGATGATCGGCGGCATGGTGTCCTCGACAGCGCTGACTCTCATCGTCATACCCGCCATCTATGCTGTCGTGAAAGGTATGAGGCTGCCCGACGCTGTCTCCGGTAAATCCAACGAAGTCAGTACGCTGGCCTTCGGCCCCCGCAGCGGCGGCGCGTAAGGTCTGCTATGGGTCAAAAGCGGACGTGGTTTTGGCCGGCGCGAATGTCCGCTTCAGACCACGATGCAGACATGAATTCGCTATTCGCGCAGAAGAGGGAAATCCTTATTGCCTCTCGCCCGACCCGAGAGGGACTTGTCCGGCCCGAGTCAGCGCGGAAGAAAACGTGCGGGCCTTCGAACGAAGCCAGGAATACGCGCTCAAATAGATGTCAGGCAGCGTGTCCCACCTGGAAACTGCGCAACCCAGACTGCCGGGTCACCCACGTCCTCCGATTAGGGTTGGGCAGGGCTGGTGCTGGTGCGTTCTCTCTCAAATCGATGTCGTGTCTCGCGGCTTGCGCCGAGACGGACGCGCCATTGAGGCGCGATAGGAACGCGCCCGCTGCACCCATGAGTACAAAGACGGTGAAGGCCAGAATGAGGGAAAGTGGCAGACGAAGGACTAACTCGTTGCAAAATGCACTGAGCCAATCGATGCCTGGCTGATGCCCCACATCGCGGCTCGCCGCGCCAAACGCCACGTGCAATCCAGCCAATAAGGGCATTGCGGCTAAGAAAAGCCGGAATCGCAGCGATCTTCTCATTTCATGTGCCCGTTACGTCGTTCGGAGTGAGCTAAGATCCGTCGACCTTCTTGATTATATTTTCAACCACTTCGGCTGCGGAAATTCGCCTTGTAAGTTCGACGCGCAAATTTTCATGCCAACACATAAATTCGATCAGTTTGTTTGCTAGGTGAAGTTGCGCTCTGAGATGCGTTAGCTTGCTGTTTTGCTCTGATTCAATCTGGGAAACCAAACTCGCGAAGCGGGCATTTTCGGCGTTAATTTGGTGCGCAACAGTATCGGCGCGGTCTTGCAAATCTATGCGAATATCACGCATGAGCGACAGCCTAAGCCGCAGTGGCAAAAGTCCCGCCCGAGAGCTTTGAAGCTGCTCGCTGAATTGCAGCCATCCGATCAAGCTCGCTTGCCAGATCGATTCCTAAAAGCAACGCACCTGGGCTAAAGCTATGGCCTTGGTTGATAAAGAGGGGTCCGTTCGGACCATCAATTTTGATTGGCTTGGTGCAAGTCCACGAACCCGTTGGTTCGCGCTGAAATCTGCTAACGAACTCGCCTTCGGTCATGGTGCGCCCCCTCACTTCACAAGGCGAGGAACGCACAACAAAGCCCCGCGTGCCGACCCTTCAACACAAATTACACCCCGCAATTCGTCAACGTCTAATTCGAGTTTTCCGAGTTATCCACCCCGGGTGACGCATGGGAGCCCAACACTTTCCTTGCGATCCCTTCAACGTCCAGCACGCCGTCACGCATGTCCGACATCAAGCTCCCCGTACGCACCACCAGGTGACATTTCGTTATCTGTTCAGAGGGTCTGTTTGCAACCAGGCCCGGAAGGCGATCGCTTTTAGTAGCCGCTATTATCTTCGGGCGGCGGGAGCGGTGGATCGTCGGCCTCCTCTTGGGAGCAGTTCTCGATCCTATATTTCGATGCCTCCGACTGAACTTCGATACAGCCATTTCCCTGCACAGCGGCCCATCGTGGGGAGGAGCGCCACCCACCTGGGACTGACCCCGCCTCTTCGTTGGGTTGGGTGGCACGCTGCACCAAGGGCGTTGGTGAGCTGTTTAGAGGTGATGGATCCGCATAACCCATCGGGGGTGAAAGAGACGAACGTGTGATCGGCGCCAAAGGCTCGGTGCCCATCGGAAGGGGCGCGGATGACTGGACATTCGCGGGTTCTCGTGCCTCGCACGAAAGCAAAGCAATTCCCACAGCTGCCGCAACCACCGGTGCACGAACTCGACGCATTGAGTTCCCCCGTGCATTCTAAAGCGCGGGACAAAGACTAAGCCGCAGGGGTTATCAAAAGGTCACGGCGCGGGGGCACGGACAAAATTTTCGGCGCATTTCTAAGACTGCCGTCCGAGAGAACAAAGAAAAGCCCCGCCAGGAGCGGGGCTTGAGTGCTGTAGGAATGACTCCCGCATCAGGAGTCATGGGACGAGTTTGGTAGACTTTCACCCCGCGATACAATTTCTTTGCGTGCACGCTGCAGAAAGTTGTGCGCTTACCCCTATTGAGGGGGCTGCCCCTCAGGCGACTCCGACGGAGCCGGTTCCGGCGCTGACTGGGCGGGCGACGCGCTCTGATCGGATGGCGACTGTTCGGATGCGGGTGGCGCACTTTGCTCAGGTGGCATCTGTCCTGAGGCCGCAGGCGGCACGCTCTGCTCGGGCGCCATCCTATCTTCCTTCTTCGTTTTGCACTTGCCTTTGTCGGCGTTCCACGAGCATTCGGTCTTTGCTGTGCAATCCGCTTCATTGAGTCCTTTGCAAATGGACGCCTCTTCCTGCTTTTTCGAGTCCTCGTTACAACCACTGAGTAGAACGACCGCCGAAGCAACCAGTACTAAAATCCGCATGTTCATGTGGTTTTTCCTCTTTCTGTTGTCTCGCCGTTTTAGCATCCTCAAAAGAGCCGCGTGCAGCTTCTTCGAGAGCAGTTAGCTGAGGTCACAGCGTGCTCTCGGTTAGTCGCTTTGAGCCATTAGCCGACATGAAATGAGACGTGCGGAGCACCCTAGGCAAATTTCGCCGATCATTCTGCTTAGGAGTTCCGCCCGCCCCAAGGTCGCCCGCGCATTAATCGGTGATATCGCGCTTCTTCTGGAGGTATTCTTCGCGGTTGATCTCCCCGCGAGCGTAACGCTCTTCCAGGGCCTCGAGGGCCGGGGAACGCCGCTCCAGCGACCGCTGGCCGCCAGCAAGTGGCTGCGAACGGACAAACCACGCCACGCCAGCAATGATCACAGCGAGGATTACAAGCCAAAATATGAATCCGAAGCCCATGCCTTCACCGTTCATCATCAATGGCATGCCCAAAAATTGAGCGACTCCCGACGAACACCTTAAAAGATAACCTCGGCCGCATAGGCTTCACCTTGATCGGGATCAACCAAGGTCGAATTCGGGTCAGTTAGTGCTGTAGCGGTCATGCCAGCTTGGCACTCGGCCCATTGGACTTACCATGAACGAAACCTCCTCGCCGCCAGCCAAAGTTTTGTCAGCCGTCGACAAACCCGCCGCTACGCCGTCATCACCCCTGGGCGAGGGCATGCCCACCTTCGAGACCATGGACCGCGTCGAACGGGCCGTGGCGGCGCGGCTCACTCACGGCATCTCTCCCCATGCGCTTTATGCCGCCTGGTTCGATTGGGCTTCGCATCTTGCCAATGCACCCGGCCGGGTTCTCGAGTTGGGACTCGAGGCCGTGAATGCATCAGCGCGCTTTGCGCAGTTCGCCGCCCACAGCCGATCCGAGGAGGCAAAGCCCCCTTTCCAGCCGCAAGCCGCCGACCGTCGCTTCAATGACGAGGCCTGGAAAAGTCTGCCTTACGTGCTTTGGCAGCAGGCCTTCCTGGCCCAAGAAGCCTGGTGGGCGAGCGCCACGCGCGAAGTTCGCGGCATGACGCCGAAAAATGCTGCCCGTGTCTCCTTCATCACACGCCAGTTGCTGGACGTGTGGTCCCCGTCCAACCTGCTTTGGCTTAACCCCGTCATCATCGAGCGAACGCTCAAGGAAGGGGGGGCCAATCTCGTTCGGGGCGCGACCAATCTTCAGGAAGATGCCTGGCGCGCGCTCACGATACAGCCTGCACCTCCAGCCGATGGATTACGGGTGGGCAGGGACATTGCGGTCACACCGGGAGAGCTTGTCTACCGCAACGAACTGATGGAACTCATTCAGTACAAGCCCACCACCACCAGCGTCATTGCCGAACCGGTTCTGATCGTGCCGGCCTGGATCATGAAATATTACGTCCTCGATCTGAGCCCGCATAATTCGCTCGTGCGGTATCTCGTCGAGCGCGGCTTTACCGTGTTCATGGTGTCCTGGCGCAATCCCACCGCCGCTGACCGGGACATCGCTTTCGATGCGTATCGCACGCGGGGTGTCATGGCGGCGCTCGATGCCGTCACCGCAATCGTACCTGGCCGCAAGGTGCATACCACCGGCTACTGCATCGGCGGCACCTTGCTCGCGATCGCCGCCGCGACCATGGCGCGAGACGAAGACGACCGGCTCGCCACGGTCACGCTGCTTGCCGCCCAGACCGATTTCAGCGAGGCCGGCGAGCTCATGCTGTTTGTCGACGAAAGCCAGATCGCCTTCCTCGAAGACATGATGTGGGATCAGGGCGTGCTCGATACTAAGCAGATGGCCGGCGCCTTCAAGATCCTCCGCTCCAATGACCTCGTCTGGTCGAAGATGATGCGCGAATATCTGCTCGGTGAGCGGGATACCGTCACCGACCTCACGACCTGGAACGCGGATCAAACGCGCCTGCCCTATCGCATGCATTCCCAATATTTGCGCGGGCTATTCCTCGAGAACCGGCTCACTGCGGGGCGCTACGCGGTCGAAGGCAAAGTCATTGCCCTCAAGGATATCGAGGCGCCTTTGTTCGCGATCGGCACCGAGACCGACCACATCGCCCCCTGGCGCTCGGTCTACAAGGTCGCCCTTTTCACCGACAACGAGCTGACTTTCGTCCTCACCAATGGCGGGCACAATGCAGGGATCTTGTCGGAGCCCGGCCATCATGGGCGCCATTATCTTATCGCGACCCGCAGGCGCGGCGACCGCTACATCGATTCCAACGCCTGGTTGAGCCGAGCCGCCGCCAAAGATGACTCGTGGTGGCCGGCATGGGCGGCGTGGCTCAAGGCCAAGAGCGACCCGGTACAAGTCGCACCGCCAGGGATTGGCGCGCCCTCATGCGGGCTCGTGTCTCTTGGCCCAGCGCCGGGCCTGTACGTTCACCAGCCCTAAATCAGGTTCTCAGGCAGCCGCTCCAAGGATGTTTTTCGGGGCATGCTTCCGGATGCGCCCTCAGGAAATGATGAAGCACGTGAAGCAGCATCAGTACATGATCGCAGTCGTTGCGCGCCTGGCTGGCGCGGATATCATCAACAATCATGTCCCGAATGTTTTCCATGCCATGCTCTTGGCAGGCGAGATACTCAGCAAGCGCCGCAGCGGCGATCTCGGGTATATGTTCGTGCTCGGCGATCGCGAGTACTTGCTCTTCGGTAAGGCCGCAAAAAGCCACGCAATCCTCAAGGGTAATCATGCCCCATAACCCCATGCGCTTCTGCACGGCGTCAAGCTTGCACACTGCGCGTTGCCTGATCATTGATGCCGGTCAAGGCACGCGAACGGGATTCTCGACACTTTGTGGATCGGTGTTGCCAATTTCGCTAGTAGGCCATGACCCCCGTCCGAGCCCGAGTGAATTTCTAACGCCCAGGTACTCGAGGCCCACCCGTGCGCCACCTTTTTCCCTCAGACCGCATTACCGGGCTCGTCAACGCCGACCGCGGTTTGACGGCCGATGAGGTCGAGCAGCGGCGACGCCTCTACGGCAGCAACGACATCCTCGGGGATCGAACCTCTGGTTGGGGCAACATTGCGCGGGACACGGCGCAGGACCCCATGGTCTGGCTCCTTGTCGCAACCGCGCTCCTCTTCGCCTGGCTCGGGGACTTTATCGAAGCAAGTGTCCTTGCCTTGGCACTGGTGCCGATCGCAGGGATGGATGCCTATTTGCACCGGCGCACACAGGTCACGACCGAGGGATTGGCTGGACGCTTAGCCACGCAAGCGCGTGTGCTGCGAGATGGGGGGCCTAGGGACGTCCCTTCGGCTGAACTCGTTCCTGGCGATCTCGTCATTGTCAATGAGAGCGAATCTTTCCCGGCCGATGGCGTACTCGTTGCCGGCGTCAATCTGCAGGCCGACGAGTCCGCGCTGACAGGCGAGGCCATGCCGGTGCGCAAGCGTCCCTTCAAGGGCGCGGCCGAAGAAGGTGAGACGTCCCTCGATAATGACTATTGGGGTGCGGCAGGCACGCGGCTGCTCACCGGGGAAGCACGGCTTCGGGTCGTATTCACCGGCGGCGAGACGCTTTATGGCGAGATCGTGCGCTTCGCCCGCGAGGGTGGGCAGGAACGAACGCCGCTGCAGAGCGCCATCAGCGTCCTTGTCGCCGGGCTCGTCGCCATCGCCGTGCTCGTTTGCGTTGCTCTTGCCGCGACGCGGTACTATCAGGGTTTCGGCCTGCTCGATGCGTTCCTCAGCGCCGTGACGCTGGCGGTCGCGGCGCTGCCCGAGGAGTTCCCCGTCGCCTTTACGTTTTTCCTTGGCGTTGGCGTCTACCGCCTCGCGCGCCGGCAAGCGCTCGTACGCCGAGCTGTGGTCGTCGAGAATATCGGCCGGGTCACCTGCATCTGTTCGGACAAGACCGGCACCATCACAGAGGGCAAGGTGACGCTCGCCAATAGCCTGCCTGTTGAGGCGATCAACGCGGCCGCGCTTCAGCGATGTGCAGCGATCGCGTCGCGCCTTGGGAGCGGCGACCCGATTGATGTGGCGGTGCTCGAGCGTGGGGAAAG
>JADMIO010928593.1_pt1 | contig 47186 bp, 38 predicted proteins | sample 8958161 | NCBI WGS metagenome assembly JADMIO01 (sample SAMN16585339, study PRJNA669376) | soil metagenome | isolation source: Crop rotation soil | place: USA: Cullars Rotation, Alabama | collected 2011
GCCGTCATGAGTCGTGGCGAAATCCACCCCTCCCGACCCTCTCGCCGTGCTCAGCGTGCGGGAGGGTTGTCGCAGAGTGGGACGTCCGCGATCGGCCAGGAGCGGCTGCCGGCGACGTCGAAGTGCCACCACTCGGTGCGGATTCCCGTGAGTCCCGCCGCTTCCATCGCCTCGCGAAGAGTCGCGCGGTTCTTCGTCGCTTCGGGCGATGCGGGCGCATCAGCGGCGGCCCTCGACGAGAAGTCGTCGTGCGCCGTCGGCATTTCGAGGAGATGTCCCTCGGAGTCCACGAGCGACACGTCCACTGCGCCGCCGCGCTGATGGACGGAGCCCTTCTTCGGATTCGCGACGAAGCGTGCGTCGGGCACCTTCGCCCACATGGCCTGCTGCACGGCAGGTGGACGGTAGCAATCCCAGAGGACGAGCCCGAGGCCACGCGCGTGAAGCGCCTCCTGAGCCTTCGCGATGGCGCGCGCCGCATCCTCTCGCAGCAGGCAGCGAGCGCACGGATAGACCGCCTCGTGGAGGAAGTTCTCGGGCCGCGCATACCGCATGTCGAGGACGACGCCCGGCGCGCGATCGTGAACGTCGACGAGCGCGCCGCCAGAGGACGCCGGGGAGGCGGCAGCTCCGGCGGCGAGGAGCGACGCGCCGAGGAGGACGGGGATCGCGAACATGCGATGGCATGCTACCGCATGCTTGCGAACCGGGCCGCGACATGAGCAGCGACAGCCGTCGCGGGCCGCCGCCGCCCTCCGATCCCGAGCGCGGGGTCTGGCAAGGCAAGACCATCGCGCGACGGTTCGTCTCGCCCGATGGCATGACGGTGCTCGTCGGCAAGAACGCGTCGGACAACGACGTGCTCTCCCTCCAGCTCGCGGAGCCCGACGACTTCTGGCTCCACGTCGCTGCGGACTCAGGCTCCCACGTCGTCGTCCGCAACCCCGAGAAGCTCCCGCGCCCGCCTCGCGAGACGCTTCGATTCGCCGCCTCGCTCGCCGCCGGCTACTCCAAGCTCTCGAGCGGTGGGCGGACATCCGTCCACTGGACGAAGGCGCGCAACGTCAGCAAGCGCCGCGGCGCGCCCGCCGGGCAGGTCCTGCTCCACGACTACGAGAGCATCGACGCGAAGCCGTCGAAGGGACCGGCGAGTGAGAGCGAGACCTGACGGCTACCTGGCCGCAGCTGGCGGGGACGCGAGGACTGTCTCCGTCCGCAGGACCGGGTAGAGGTTCAAGCGATCGTCCCAGGCGGGATGGCGCTTGTAGAAGAAGTCGAGACGCGCCGCAGGATCCTTCGCGAACGCGGGATCCTTCGCCAGCTTGACGGCGAACTCGGCGGCGAGAGCGGGATCCCGCGCGAGCATCTTCTGCGCGACGTCCTCCGCGACGTAGGCCTCCATGTACTCCTTGCGCTCGAAGCAGGCGTTGAAGAAGCCCCACTGCAGGAACGAGTCGGGGCCCGCAGGATCGAAGAGCATCGTGACGAGTCGCGCGCGAGGCTGCGCCGTCGGAACGAAGAGCGATCCGGAGGACTCGTCGCGCGTGTCCTTCGCCCAGGCTCCCTTCGCCGTCGGCGCGAAGCGATTCTCGAAGGGCGCCGTCGCGAACGTGACCTCCGTCGCGCGCCAGGACTCTCCGCTGATCTTCGCGGCCACGGGAAGGCGCGAGTACGCGACTCCATGGAGGTCGAGCAGCGGCGCGATCTCGTCCGCGAACGCCGCGGGCACGACGTAACCGCCGAGCGGCACGTGCGCCGAGGCCGAAGGGACGAGCTCCGAGAACAGCGGGATCGTCCAGGTCTGTGGCATCGACGAGTGGTAGCGCGTGACGAGCGCGCCGGAGATCGCCGACGGCACGCGCTCGTACTCGACGCCGAGGAAGTCCGTCGGCTCCGAGCTCTTGTTCGGCTCGAAGGCGAGCGGGACATCGTGGCCGGGCAATGCCGCTGCCTCGGCGTCCGCAGCCTGCGCCGCCGCACGCCAGGACGCGCCATCGCGCGCCGCCGCGTCGAGCACGCTCTCGAGGACGACCTTCGTCGCGTGGACCCGCGTGCCGTACGGCTTCCACGAATGCGTCTCGACGAGGAGGCCGAGACGCTCGCGCCACCCCCAGTAGCCATGCGCGAAGCGGGGGCCAAACGCGCTCGCGACGACGCCCGACGTCGGATCGTCGCCGTCGCGGAACGACGGGTAGTACGGCAGCGGCAGGTGGCCAGCCGACGTGAGGCGCTGCAGCACCTCGGCGCGCAACGCACGCGCCGGCGCGCGCAGCGGCGTCGGGCCCACCTCGGCGGGCTCCACCATGACGGCCACGTCGTGCTGGAACTCGGCGCCATCGGTGACGTGCAGGTCGAGGAAGATCTCGGGATCCCACGCGTCGAGGAGCGCCACGAGGGCGCGCGTCTCGGGCGCGTCGAGCTTCGTGAAGTCGCGGTTGAGGTTGTAGTTCTGAGCCGTCGTGCGCCAGCCCATCTCCTCGGGCCCGACCTGGTTCGGGCGGTTGTTCGCGCCGAACCGCTCGTGGCCGTCGATGTTGAAGACGGGCACGAAGACGAAGGTCACCTTCGCGAGCGTGCCGCCCTTCACGTCGAGCGCCTCGTGGAGCGCCATGAAGCCGGCATCCTTGCCGTCGATCTCGCCCGCGTGGATGCCGCCCTGCGCGAGCACGACCGTCCGCCCTCGCTCGCGCGCCGTCTTCGGATCGAGCGCGCCGTCGTCGGAGGCGACGAGGCACTTCATCGTGCGGCCCTCGGGTGTCCGTCCGAAGTCGCGGCACGCCACGCGTCCCGGGTACGCGATCTCGAAGTCGCGGCAGAGACGCTCCGCCTCGTCGTAGCGTCCCGTGCGCGCGAACGCCGTCTTCTCCGCGGTCGTCTCCAGATCCGGCGGCGCGATGGGCTCTGGAGGAGGAGCCGGAGGTGTCGGTGCGGCCACGGGCTTGCTCGTCGGCGGCTTCTTGGCAGGCGACTTGCGCGGCGCGGCCGAGACGGTAAGGCAGGACAGGACGAGGCACGAGGCGATCAGGAGTCGGCGCATGTCGCATCATGCCTCGCCAAGCCATCGCTCGCGAGGATCACGCGGAGTTGCGCGTGCCGTCGCGTCCAGCGTAGCGTCACGCCCAGGAGACAGCCGCATGAAGCGTGCGAAGAACTTGAGGACGACCCTCGCCGGAATGCTCATCGCCGTGGCCGCCCCGCTCACGGCAGCGGCCGGCGGCGTCGACCTCTCTCGCATCGAGCATGTGGTCATCATCTACCAGGAGAACTGGTCGTTCGACGGGCTCTACGGACAGTTCCCGGGCGCCGACGGCTACCCCTTCGGCAAGGAGATCCGCCAGGTGACGCCGACGGGCGACGTCCTCTCCACGATGGAAAACCCAAAGGATGACGAGGGACATTTCTTCGAGAGCTCCACGCTCCCGAAGCCGCTCGGCGTCCGCTTCACGGATCTCCGCGACTTCGACGGGGGTCCCAGCGGAGGCTATGACCACGCGAGCGAGACTGCTGACGTCGTCCATCGCTTCTATCCGTGCATCTTCCAGATTCACGACGGGGCGAACGACAGGTACCTCGCGTTCAGCTACGCCGACGGCAAGCAGGTCGCGGGCGCTCCGGGAAACATGAACTCCGTCACGCTGACCGGCGTGGACGCGAGCACGCTGCCGGAGGGCGTCCTCGCGCAGGAGTACGTGCTCTGCGATCGCTGCTTCCAGTCGGCACACGGCGGCTCGTTCCTGAATCACCAGTACCTGATCGCCGCGCGTCCTTCCGTCTTCGCGAATGCCACGACGGCGCTGCTGCCGAACGGCAAGCCCGTCTCGACGCGATTTCCGAAGACGAAGCCCGATGGCACGCTCGACACGTCGGGTCCGATCGCGACCTGGGACACCGAGTTTGCGGCCTCGCTCGTGCCGGGCTCGACGACGGATGCCTACGTCGTCAACACGATCCAGCCGGCCTACCCGCCGACCCGCACGGGCTCCCTCCAGCTTCCGCCACTTCACGACGCGACGATTGGCGATCGGATGTCGGCAGGGGGCGTGAGCTGGCGCTGGTACGCGGAGGGATGGGACATGGTCACGAAGGCGCCAGGCGCGCCCGATGCGCCGTCGAAGGAGCAGCTCGGGCGGCTCGGCTTCCAGTTCCACCACCAGCCGTTCAACTATTACGCCGCGTTCGATCCCGGCACGGAAGCAGGCCGTGCGAATCGAGCCGAGCATCTCGTGGATCTCGACGCGCTGCGCCGCGATCTCGCGAGCCATCGGCTGCCCAACGTCTCGTTCGTGAAGTTCTCGGCCCAATTCAACGAACATCCGGGATACGCGTCGCTCCTCGACGGCCAACAGAAGGTCGCGGAGCTCGTCCGCGACCTGCAGCACAGCGACGCCTGGCCGCGCATGGCCATCTTCATCACGTACGACGAGAACGGCGGCCGCTGGGATCACGTCGCGCCGCCGAAGGGCGATGCCTTCGGACCGGGGCCGCGCGTGCCCATGATCGTCATCTCGCCGCTCGCCAAGCGCCACTTCGTCGACCACACGACCTACGAGACGGTCTCGCTCCTGCGCTTCATCGAGGATCGCTGGCATCTCGAGTCGCTGACCGATCGCGACCGCAACGCCGCCAGCCTCGTCAACGCGTTCGAGGGCGGGACGGCTGCGAGCCACGAGGCGGCGAGCTCGAATGGACGCGCTCGCCGGCCCGGCCGGCACCGCTGACGGCTTCGCTGCCGGTTCTACAATCATCGCGTCGACCGATCGCGCGAGCCCTTGCACGAGCGGTTCAACCTTCCGGGAGGCTCATGCGTCTGATCTTGCAAGAGTGGGTGGCATGCCCACCCCAACCAGGAGCACCCACGCCATGAAGTCCTCGAACCTCCGCTGGAAGCCCTTCCTCATCGTCACGAGTCTTGCCTGCGTGATCGTCGGGTTCGCGTCGACGTCCTCGGCCGAGGGACGCGGGCGCGGGCGCGGGCGGCGCATCGACAAGACAGAGGTCGCGGCCACGATCCGCCGCGCCGAGAATGCGAGCGACGTCTTCCAGCGCAGGATGGACGAGCGCCTCGATCGCAGCCGGCTCGACGGCACGCGCCGCGAGGACAACATCAACGAGCAGGTGAGGGAGCTCGAGAACGCCCTCGATCGCCTCCGCAGCCGGTTCGATCGGACGGACACGTGGATGGAGACGCGGACCGAGGTCCAGGACGTGCTGACCGAGGCGCGTGACGTCAACCGCATCATGGAGAACCCGCGCTTCCGTCGCGGCCTCGACCGCGAGTGGGCCGAGCTTCGCCGCGACCTCAACTCGCTCGCGAGTCTCTACAGGCTCGCGCCGCTCGGACGCTGAGCGCCGCCGCGGCGCGTGGTAGCCTCGCTGCCATGCGCCTCGGCTGGATCCTGATCGCGATCGCCGTCTCGCCGTGCGCCCGGGCGCAGTGGCCCATCGATCCTTCCGCCAACATCGCGATCGCCGACCGGACGGCCGACCAGGTCGTGCCGGTGATCACGACGCGCTCGCCGGCGGGCGTGCCGTCGCCTGGGAAGATGATCGGAGCGGGAGTGTCGATGTCTACGCGCAGGCCATCAAGCCGGACGGCACGCTCGGAGTCGTCATGGGCAGCGCGACGTGCCTGCACAGGTCCGACGCGAGCTCGCTCCATCCCCTGACGCCCGACGCTCCCAGCTCTACCAGCCTGCTGACGCTCAGGGCATCTCGCTGCGAGCCCCTACGACGACCTGCCCCTTCGCGACCGGCGACCTCGATCCCGATCCGCTCGCCGCGGGCAACGGCATCCCCTTGCAGCTCTACCAGGTGAACGTCGTCACCGACACGCTGCGGCTCGTCCGCGAGGGTTCGCGGATCCGCGTCAGGTTCTGACGGGACATCGGCCTGGAATCGCGCACGGGGCATGGCTCACCCTCACGTCGAGGCCTAGGATCCGGGACAAGCCCGTTTTCGAGCGCTCGAGCCGCGCTTGCCCGACCTGGTGGTCGCATCGCTCCGTCGGCCCCGGAGGGGAGCCATGTCCTCGTTCCATCGCCGCATCGCGGTCCAGCTGGTCGTCGTCGCGATGGCGATGCCGGCCAGAGCGCAGTTCTGGCGGACGTACGGCTACTCGCCCATGACGCTCGGGAGCGTCTTCGCAGGACGTGACGTCGCGAGGGTGCCCGACGGGACCTACGTCATGGTGGAGTCGGAGGGCGTGTTCAAGGCAGACGCCACGGGCGCTCTGCTCTGGTCGTTCGAATACGACGGGATCGGCGCCTTCCACTTCGAGCACGTGGCCGTGGCTTCGGACGGGACCATCGGAGCCGTGGGCGAACTCGGGAGCTTCCGATCGCCCCTGACGTTCGTGCGCGTCGCGCCCGATGGAACTCCTTTGACTTCACGCCGCTTCTGGTTCGGGCCGCCCACTGACCTCGCCGCGACGCCCGACGGCGGCTTCGTGGTCGCGACCGCCTCCGAGCTGATCAAGATCGACGCCGCAGGTGACATCGCCTGGGCGTGGACGAGCGACCTGCACGTGGCCTCCATCGTCGTCCTTCCTGATGGCCGCATTGCCACGTGTGGTGCAGGCCCGAACTCGGCCGGACGCTGGGGAATCGACGTGACGCTCGTCGATGCGACCGGGACTCCTTCCTGGCGCATCGTGCATGCCGTCGATGAGGCCACGGCAGGCACGACCTGCAAGATGGCGCTGTTGTCCGACGGCGATCTCGCCGTGGTGGCGCAGGCCAACAACGCAGGTGTCGCGTACGCGATCTGGATGGCGCGCGTGCGGCCGGATGCCGGCGTGATCTGGTCGAAGCTGCTCACTTGTCCCTATGGCGCGCTGCCGGAGGGCGCCGCCACGCTCACCGACGACTCGATCGTGTTCGCCGTGGCGGGAGGCTGGGTCGACCCGACGACCTGGGATGGCGACCTGGGGGACGGCGTGATCCGCGTGGCGCCGGACGGCGCGATCCTCTGGCAGCGCGTCCTGGCCGGCATCAGCTGGATCGGCGACCTCGTGGCCGGACGGCCTTCCGCCGGGGTCGTCGTGGCAGGGGGGTTCAAGGACTCGACATCACCCGGTGTCCAAGGCTTCCTCGGTCAGCTGGACGTTGATGGCTGGGCGACGAGCCCGTGTGCTGCCGCTTACGAGGTTTCTGGCGCCGTCACCTCCCTGCCGACTTGCTCGGAGATCGTGCCTTTCGGAGGCATCACGCCGATCTCGCCTTCGCAGTCGGATTGGTCGATCACGTCGTCGCCGCGAGGCATCGAGGTGACTTGCGCGACCTGGGCCTGCACCGCGCTCAGCTGCATCGGCATCTCGCTCGACCCGGGCTCGGTTCCCGGCGCCGCCACGCTTCGTCTCTCGCACGAGGGTGGAGCGGGTGCCGTGCAGGTCGCGTGGGACATCGACGGCGACACGGTGGACGATCTGATCGGTAACCCCGCGATCGCGAACCTCTCCGCGGGGCTGCACTCGGTGACGGCGAGAGCCACCGACACCTGCGCCGCGCCGGCGCCACGAGTGGCGACATGGACTGCGGACGTCGACGTCCCGCTCGTCGCTCCGACGGATCCCTGCGCCCCGAAGATCCTGCGCTGCGGCCTCCTCTCTGCGCGGAGCTTCGCCGGCTACCGCGGCCTCCTGACTGCTGGCGGCCATCCCGTGCTCGATCCGACGCGAGATCTCCTGCCCGACGATCTCAGCGGTCTCACCGAAGTACCCGTGCCGATGGATGCGACGCCTGTCGGCGATGGCAACGCCGGTGTCATCATCTTCTACGAAGCGACGTCTCCATCCGCTGCGTTGAGCGTGGGCCGTAGAGGCTCGGACGTCGTCTTGTCGGGTTGGTAGGAGCCACGCGACTCACGACACGTGCGCGTTGCGGCCACGCCGAGCATGCGGGAGCGCTCCTGATGCAAGATGTCCTGGCGGCGGTGTTCGTGTCGTCGTGGAGGGATGGATGAACAACCTCGATCGGCGCCGTGCACGCACTGTCGTCCTGCTGACGAGCATCCTGCTCACTGCAGTGCCCGCCCGGAGCCAGTTCTGGCGCACGTACGGGCCAGCCCCCACCACCCCAGGCATGACCGGCAATGACGTCGCCAGAGCAACCGACGGGAGCTTCGTCGTCGCGTATTGGGAAGGTCTCTTCAAGACGGACGCCATGGGCGCGCTGCTCTGGTCGAACCGGTACGACACGCCCGGCACTCTCGAGCTCGATCGCGTCGCTGTCGCGGCGGATGGAACCATCGGCGCCGTGGGCTACCTCTCGGCGGGACCCCTGACCTTCATCCGGGTTGCGCCTGATGGAACCCTCCTGACGGCGCGCAAGTTCGGGCGCGGCTCGCAGGCTTCCGGGGACATCGTCGCGACCGCAGATGGCGGCTTCGTCATCGCGGCAAGCGGCGATCTGATCAAGGTGGATGCCGCCGGCGACATCGAGTGGGCGCTCAGCCTCGGCCGGCGGTACCAGTCGCTCGTGGCGTTCCCCGACGGCCGCATCGCGGCGAGTGACATCGGCTGGGACTCGCTGGGCCGCCTCGGAGTGGAGGTGACGATCTTCGACGCGGCAGGCAACCCGTCGTGGCGGATGACGCACTTCGTCGACGGCGTCCCGGCCGGGAACACGTGCAGGATGGCGCTGTTGTCCGACGGCGACCTCGCGATCGTCGCGCAATCGTACGATGCCATCGGCCAGCAGAGGATCAGGATGGAGCGCGTGCGGCCGGACGTCGGCGTGATCTGGGCGAAGCTCCTTTCGTGCCCCATGAGCGGCCAGCCGCGGGGAGCCGCCGTTCTCGCAGACGACACCATCGTGTTCGGCGTCATCGGCGCCTGGCCCGATAGCGTGCCCTTGGGCGGCGACCAGGGAGAGGGCCTGATCGGCCTCGCGCCCGACGGAGCGATCCGCTGGCAGCGGGTCCTGGCGGGCGTCTACTGGATCGGGAGCCTCGTCGACGGGCCCGCTCGCGGCGGGGTCGTCGTCACGGGATCGTTCCAAGACTCGAGGTCTCCCGGCCAGGCATTCCTCGGTCAACTCGACGCCGACGGCTGGGTGACGAGCCCCTGTGCCGCGGTCTACGACGTGTCGGGCCGGGTCACTGCCCTGCCGACATGCTCCGACATCATCCCGGTGGGAGCTCCGACGCTGCTGTCCTACCCGCAGACCGACTTGCCGATCACGACGGTTCCGAGGGGCATCGAGGTCACGTGTGCGGCATGGGCCTGCCCCGCGCTCAGCTGCATCGGCATCTCGCTCGACCCGGAGTCCGCTCCCGGCGCAGCCGTGCTCCGACTCGCGCATCAAGGCGGCTCCGGCGCCGTGCAGGTCGCGTGGGACATCGACGGCGACACCGTGGACGACCTCACCGGCAACCCCGCGGTCGCGAACCTCCCCGCGGGCCTGCACTCGGTGACGGCAAGAGCCACCGACTCCTGTGCGGCACCGGCGGCGCAAGTGGCGACTCTGACCGCAGATGTCGACGTGCAGCTCGTCGCACCCACGGACCCCTGCTTCCCGCAGCTCCTGCGATGCGGCCTCCTGACTTCGAGGAGCTTCGCGGGCTACCGAGGCCTGCTCACTGCTGGCGGCCATCCCGTCCTCGATCCGACGCGGGATCTCCTGGTCGACGATCTCAGCGGCCTCACGGAGGTGGAGGTCGCGCTGGACGCCACGTTCGTCGGCGACGGCACTCCGGGCGTCATCGTCTTCTACGAAGCGACGACCGGTTCAGGCTTGCTGAGAGTGGACCGTCGCGGCTCGAGCGTCGTGCTCTCGGGCTGGTAGGCGTCGACGCCCGCGTGCATGCTCGCACCATGTCCCGCCGGTTACCCTGCGCTGACGAACGCGATCGATCGGCCGCCGCCCGTGATGCCCGGCTGGCGCCCCATCGGCGCTCGCTCTCGGCTCGAACCGGACTCGGCAGGAGCTGCCTCTCGCGTGCTCTCACCCATGCGGCGCTCGCCCTCACGTGCCTGATCTCCCGTCACGCCATCGCCCGCACCGGCGGACCCGACGCGTACGGGTACACGTGGCGTGATACGAACGAGGTCACGCTCGCCTTCGCGTGGGAGGACATCTCGGCGACGGGCACCGTGATCTCGAGCGGCTTCCCCACCGACGACGCGAACTACGGCTTCCAGCCGCTCTCGTTCCCCTTCCCCTACTACGGCAACCGCTACTCGCGCGTCGCGGCGTGCTCGAATGGCTGGGTGTCGGTGCTCGACGGCGATTCCGCGGCGTTCGGGAACCGGACCTTGCCCTCTACAGGCGAGCCGCGCGCGACGATCGCGGCCTATTGGGACGATCTCTCCGTGCCTGCGAGCGGGGACGTGCGATTCCAGGACTTCGGCGATCACGCGGTCATCCAGTGGACGAACGTCCAGAACCTCACCAACAGCGCAGTCACGAACACGTTTCAGATCGTCCTGCGCGCCAGCGGCGTCATCGACGCCGCGTGGCTGCGCGTCGACGGACCGACCAACGGGTGCACGATCGGAATCGAGAGTCCCGATGACACGGCAGGCCTCACCGCGTGGCTCAACGCGTCGCCCGGCCCGCCCACAACGAGCTACATGGTGGAGTTCTCGCCTCCTCCGCCGCTCGTCACTTCGATCGACTGCGCGAGCGCGCCGACCATCACCTGCGGCGATGTCGTCGCGGGCGATCTCGCGACATCCACCTCGCGGCAGTCGCAGTACGGCTGCCTCCCCGCGACGCTCGACGGCGCCGAGGACGTCTACCGCATCGACGTGCCCTCGACCACGCCCATGCGGATCTGGCTCGAAACCATCTCCGGCAATCCCGAGCTCGTGCTCCTCGACGGCTGCGACGCGAACTTCTGCCTGCCCGCCACGGCCGACGCGATCTCGTCAGCGCTTCACGCCGGCACCTGGTACGCGGTCGTCGATTGCCGCGCAGGCCAGGAGGGAGCCTACCGTCTCCACTCCGAATGCCTCGGGTTCACGTTCTGCGGCAACGCGCTGCTCGAGAGCTCGCCGTCGGTGAATCCCGAGCATCCCAGCTGGAACACCGAAGATGGCAGCTGGCTCGTGGAGGGATGGCTCTACCATCCGTTCGACGCCGACGACAATGCGTTGCGCGTGGACGCTGGGCGCCTCTACGACGATCGCGGGAGCCCGGGCTGCACGCCGTTCCCCTCGATGACGCATGGCGTGCTCACGCCGACGGGCCCCGCGTTCACGCAGTGGTCCTGTCCCGAGGCGACGCTCCGGTACGACCTCTCGCCCACGAGCGAGGGCGGCTGCTGCGGGCTCCGCATCGACATGACCCTCACGAATGCCGATGTCGTGCCGCACTTCTACGACATCCGCATCTTCTACGACACGGCGTTCGGCAACGCCGTGGGAGTCCATCCGGGCTGCTCCTTCGTCGATGCGGTGGATGGCGGCCCCATCGAGGTCGCAGGCACGCGCTACGTGACCGAGCAGGATCTCAAGGCGCTCGGCGGCGACACCTGCGAGGGTCAGGTGCGCATGTTCACTGCCGAGGATCCGACGTGGCTGCGCTCGAGCTGGGAGATGCTCGGACCCAACCTGCCCACGAACATGGAATTCATCGAGTGGGGTGACGGCGACTATCCGGCGCTGCAATGGTCCGGCTTCTACGGCGAAGGCGCGCTCATCGGCGACTGCATCGGCGACAACTCGCTCCTTCTGATCTGGCGCGTGCCGTCCGGATCGGGAACGCTCGCGCCCGGCGAGTCGTCACGCGCGAGCCTCCGCATCGGGTGGGGCTGCTCGTTCCCGTGCGTCGCGTGCGGCGTGCCGGTGTTGTCGCAGGCCGCGTCGCACGTGGACGCGTGTCGTGACGGAGTCCTCCTGACCTGGGATCCCGCGACGTTCCCGGGCGCGGGCAACGGCGCGTACCACGTCTACAGGTCGCCGACGAGCTTCGCTGACGCGCTGGCAAATGCTCCCGTGGCGACGGGCCTTCTGTCCCCGTCGTTCACGGACTCGACTGCGATCGCCGGCACGAGCTACTGGTACATCGTGCAGGCGGAGAGCCTCGACTTCCCTGGATGCGGCCTGGGTCCGCAAGTCGGTGGATCGACGGACGAGATCGATGTCGGACCGGTGCTCGCCGATCCCGACATCACGCCGCCGGTGACGGTCGTGGGCAGCGCGCTGCGAGCCACGGCCCACACGGACGACACCGTCGACTTCAACTGGCTGCTTGCTCCTCCGCCCGATCCCCAGGAGCACTACGTCGTCCTGCGATCGGACGACCGCCCCATGGGGCCCTTCTCCGTCGTCGCGCGGCCGGTCGTGCAGACCTGGACGGACCCCTCGGCGCCCCCGCGGTTCGTCCCGTCGCACTGCTGGTTCTACGACATCCGCATCGCCGACAAATGCGAGAACATGTCGAGCGACTGAGACGCGAATAGTCAGCGCGGGTGCGACGTGCGCGAGGTCGCCTTGACGGACGTCTCCGCCGGCGGCGGCAAGCAGTCCGTGCAGCGGAGTCCCGACAATCGAGCATCCCGAGCCAGCGCCGGCAGCATGGTCGCGCGGAATGTGTCGTCGTTCATGAGCCCTTCGCGAAGGGTGGCGTTGAGCTTCTCGAGATCCACCCGCTCGCCGCGGATCGCGCCAAGGCTCGCCGCCAGGATGTTCTTCTTGATTGCTGCGATGAGTTGGGGTTCCATGGGAAGCGTCGCGTACATCGCGGAGAACGCGACCTCGAGCAGCACGGGATCCGGTCGATCGATGGCCCCCGCGGCGTTGCTCCCCACGCACGTGTGGAAGTGGATGTTGTCGCGATCCTCGAAGTCACCGGGCGCCACGTAGGCGAAGGCCACCGCGTGCCGCATGAGATCGGCCGCGGTCACGTCCTTCAACTGCTCCGAGTCGTCCGTGCAGTCCGCGCAGGCGATATGCCTGTCCTTCATCCCGAGCTCGACGAATCGCTTCAGGACGCGAACGACCCGTGGCGAGCTGGCCATCGCGTGTCGGAGCGATTCGGTGTCGCTGACGCCCGCCTGCTGCGCCTCGGTCATCGACCATGCGAGATGCGGACCTGCCTGCTCACAGGCATCCGAGATCGCTCGCAGGACCTTCTCGTTCCCGCCTTCTCGGGCAGGCTTGCCGATGTCAGGCCACGTTCGGCCGGACTCGTCGTGCTGGATCACGAAGCACGAGAGCGCGATGGGCTCAAGGTCAGCCCACGCCATGGACTTGGGCTTGGGTGACGCTGCAACGATGGGCGGGGCAAGACTCAGCCACGCTGCCACGCCGATCCACGTCACCCGCAAGCATGCCTGGACCAAGAGGGGACCTCCGTCGACAGGCTTGCAGCCGGAGAGCATCAGGGTCAAGACGAATCCCGCCCCGTGAGCGCGCCCTGGCACTCGTCATGTGCATGATGTAATGTGCATGTCACCATGCACCGAACGCAGATCCTTCTCGATGAAGTCCAGCACGAAGCCCTCAAGTCACTCGCCACGCGAACGGGACGAAGCGTTTCGCAGCTTCTCCGCGAGGCCGTCGACCTGCTGCTCAAGGCCAAGCGCGGAAGCGCTCCCAGCCTGGATGACGTCTCGGGAATGGTGAGCGATTCGACGTTTCGCGGCGAGGATCACGACGCTCATCTCTACGGGGCGAAGAAGAAGCGGTGATGGAACGCGCCTTCGTCGACACGAGCGCCTGGCTCGCCCTCGCGAACCGGAGCGATCCGGCTCGACCGGGCGTGGAGGCGAGCCTGCGGAGCAGGCGCGGCCGGCTTGTCACTTCGAACCACGTGTTCGACGAGACGGTCACCTTCTGCAGCACGCGCCTCGGCCATGATGCCGCGATGCTCATGGGCCGCATGCTCCGCAACGCGGCGGAGGTTCAGCTCGTCCATGCATCGGCCGCCGACGAGCAAGCGGCATGGAGTCTCTTCCTGGACCGGCCCGACAAGCAGTACAGCTTCACCGATTGCGTGTCCTTCGTGCTGATGAGACGTCTCAAGCTGGACGTCGCCATCGCCATGGATGCGGACTTCCGCCGCGAGGGATTCGCCGTCGAGCCCTGAGTGCGCTCCCCCGTGGTAGCGTGACGCCGCCGTGTCGGTCACTGCCGTCCTCAAGGGCCTCGCCACCTTCGTCCTGCCGCGCGCCGTCACGAATCGCGGTGGCGGCTCGACGGCGTCCGCGCGGTACTGCTACTCCGTCTACCTGCGGCACCTCGTGCAGCTCGCAGCTGCGGGGCAGGACGTCGCGCCACGGAGCGTCGCGGAGATCGGCCCCGGAGAGTCCGTCGGCACCGGCCTCGCGGCGCTGGTCGCGGGCGCCGATCGCTACGCGGGGCTCGACGTCAAGGACTACTCGCTGCGGCCTGACACGGCCGCCCTCTTCGACGAGCTCGTCGGACTCTTCACGCGTCGCGAAGCGATACCGGGTGGCGACGAGATGCCCGACGTCAAGCCGGTCCTCTCCGACCTCTCGTTCCCGCACGGCATCCTCACGGATGAGCGGCTGCAGCGGGCGCTCGCAGCCGATCGCATCCGCCATCTGCGGGCGCAACTCGTCGCGGGCGGATCCGACTCGCCGGTGAGACATGTCGCTCCATGGATCGGACAGGCTGCCGCCGAGCAGGGCCAGTTCGACTGGATCTTCTCGCAGGCGGTCATGGAGCACGTCGACGACGTCGCTGGAACCTATCGCGCGTGTCACGACTGGCTTCGCGCGGGCGGCGTCATGAGCCACATGATCGACCTCAAGAGCCATGGCACGGCTGACGAATGGAACGGCCACTGGGCCTATTCCGATCTGACGTGGCGCCTCGTGAGGGGCAGGCGCCTCTACCTCGTGAACCGCTGGACGGCGACGCAGCATCGCGAAGCGCTCGTCGAGACGGGATTCCAGGTCGTCACGGAGCAGCCTGTCGTCGACACGGGCGGCCTCGCACGCGAGCGGCTCGCGAGTGGCTTCCGCTCGATCTCGGATGACGACCTGCGAACGTCGGGCCTCTTCGTGATCGCGCGCACGACACCACCGACTGCCTGAGAATCACGCCGGGACGCGCCCGATCCTCTCGATCTGAGGCACGCATGACGTCGTTCTTCCAGGGCAATGGATGAAGCGGCAAGGGCCCGCGCCGGTGTCGCCGGAGCGGGCCCTCGGGTTGATGTCGCGAGCCAGGCATGACGCGCCTCGTTCGTGAGAACCGAGACGCTCTCGACGGCCGGCACGACCCGAGCGCCGGGAGCGGCCCGCTCGACGATCCCCTGGATCGTCCGGACCACGTGCCCTTCGGCGCCGAGCCAGCACGTCAGCTAGTACTCGCCACGGACGCGGATCGTCGCCCGCTCATGCGGCAGCAGGCGCATCTCGCGCAGGTCCCCGGGAAGGACGAGCGCCATCTCCTCTGCCTCGAGCAGGCATGCGATCGGCTCCGTGCTCGCTACCACGACGTCGATGCGCTGGAACCGGGATCCGGACCAGCGACGACAGGACGAAGAACCACGACGCACCTCTCGTCCTCTCTCACGAGGAACGACCGCGCGGGACATCCGCGCGACGAGACGAAGCTCGCGACGAGCGGCATGCCCGTCACGAAGGGAAGGCATCGGCCTCCCCGCGTGCGCCTTCGATGGCCGAAGGCGCGGTCAAAGAAAAAGGCCGGATTCCTCGAGGAATCCGGCCTTCTCAGGCGTCGCTCAGTGAGGCGACGTCAGGCTCGGACTCCTCGCTCGAGATCCCTCCGGAGCGCGACGGCCAGCGGCAGGACGGACGGCGTCCGCGCCTCGAGGCACGAGCCGCCGCACCCGTCGAGGGCGCGCATCCGGTCGCTCGATTCGATGCGGAAGCTGGTTTTCATTCAGAGGTCCTCCTGTCCGACGTCCGGAACTTAGTGCAAGTGCCATGGACTGTCAAGCGGCCCGCAGCGAAAGAGAAACTGTCCCCGCTCACCGCCACCCGATCTCCTTGGCGGTCCAGAGCCCCATCGTCACGTCGTCGAGGTTCTCGACGCGCAGCTCCTCGCTCTCGCTGATGGGAATGCCGAGCGCCATGATCTCCGCCTTCTTCTGCGGGTAGCGCGGCTGGACGTTGGGATCCGCGTAGCCCGACGGAAACGCGATCGTGTCGTCATGGCGGCGATGATCCTTCGCGCCCACGGTGTGCAGCGTTTCGTGGAGGATCACGCAGAGGACGTTGCCCCAGTCCTTGGGATCGTTCGACGCGAAGACCACGCCCAGCCGGCCCCGTCGCGTCCCCACCGAGAGCCGATCCTCCCAGGTGCCCCGGTCGAGATCGCGGAAGACGTAGACATAGATGCGCGAGTCGTCATCGGTGCGCGCTGGGAACCGTGCGCCCTGCGCGTTCAGGTAGTCGAGGAATCGCGACGTCTGCCGGAACCGGGTCCAGAACGAGTCGCCGGCCTCAGGCAGCCAGGGCGGCCCCTCGCTCACGATCTGCGGCGGGGCGATCTCGAAAGCGAAGGGACGGGACCGCGTTCCCGTCCAGTACTCGTTCTGATCCGCGGCCCAGGTCTCGAGGGTGGAGGGCGCCGACGCAAGGACGTCCGTCAAATCGGAGACGTCCGTGTTCATGGCGACGAGCGGACACACGACGACGCGGTGCGGCTGGTCCCAGCTCACCTTGCGGTTCTCGGTCGCGCGGATCCTGAGAGCCCAGGCGCCGACACCGCAGAGCGCGACGACGAGAAGGGCCACGCGGATTCTGAAGAACCTCCTCCGGAAGGCCGGCGTAGCCATGCGCCATCATGGCAGAGTCGCTTCCACGACCCGTGGCATGCTGATCCCGTGATCAGCGCCCACGATCTCCGCAAGTCCTACGACGGCAAGGTCGCCGTGGACGGCCTCTCGTTCGAGATCCGGAAGGGCGAGGCCTTCGGGCTCCTCGGTCCGAACGGCGCCGGCAAGTCCACGACGATGCACCTGCTGACGGGCCTGCTCCCGCCCGACTCGGGCGAGGTCCGCATCGGGGGGCAACCCGATCCGCGAAGGCCCGAGGTGCGCCGGCAGCTCGGCCTCGCGCCGCAGTCGCTCTCGCTCTACGCCGAGCTCTCCGCGGACGAGAACCTCGCCTTCTTCGGCGGCCTCTACGGCCTCTCGGGACGCAAGCTCGCCGAGCGCGTCGATTGGGCGCTCGAGCTCGCGGGCCTCGCCTCACGACGCGAGGATCCGGTCAGCGCGTACTCGGGCGGCATGCAGCGACGTCTCAACCTCGCGTGCGCGCTCGTCCACGATCCGCCCGTCATCCTGCTCGACGAGCCGACGGTCGGCGTCGATCCGCAGTCGCGCAACCATCTCTTCGAGGCGATCGAGTCGCTGCGCGCCGCGGGCCGCACGATCGTCTACACGACGCACTACATGGAGGAAGCCGAGCGCCTCTGTGATCGCATCGCCATCATGGATCACGGGAAGATCCTCGCGCTCGGCACGCTCGCGGAGCTCCTCGCGGCCCATGGCGGTCCGTCCTCGGTCGAAGCCGAACTCAAGGAGCTGCCCGCGGAGCCCGCTTCCCTGCCCGGCAAGCTCGAGGGCAAGACGCTGCGCTTCCAGTCGGAGAAGCCGCTCGAGGACGCCGCGCGCCTCATGGCGAGCGGGCTGCGCTGCCAGACGCTTCAGATCCGCCAGGCCGATCTCGAGTCCGTGTTCCTCCAGCTCACCGGACGGAGCTTGCGCGACTGATGGGCATCCTTCTCCACCTCGCCGTCAAGGACCTGCGCCTCCTCTGGCGCGACAAGCTCGGCCTCTTCTGGGTCGTGGGCTTCCCGCTGATCATGGCTCTGTTCTTCGGCTCCATCTACGGCGGCGGAGGCGGCGACACGGCTGCGATGCCGATCGCGGTCGTGGACGAGGATCTGAGCGCGGGCTCCAGGCTCTTCACGAGCAAGCTCGAGGCGTCGGATGCGCTCGAGGTCCAGTCGCTCAATCTCGAGACGGCGAAGACCGGCGTGCGCAAGGGCAATCTCGTCGCGTTCGTGCATCTGGAGAAGGGCTTCGGCGACTCGTTCGCGCTGTTCGGCGGCGAGAACGCACCTTTCGAGGTCGGCATCGATCCCGCGCGACGCGCCGAGTCCGGCTACCTCCAGGGCGTTCTCATGCAGGCGTCCTTCGAGACGCTGCAGGGACGATTTGCCGATCCTGCCGCGATGCGCGCCAAGGTGCAGTCGGGGATCGCGAACCTCTCGAAGGAGGACGCGACGTCGCCGCCGGATCCACAGCGCGACGTGCTGAAGGGATTCCTCGGTAGCCTGGATCAGTTCCTCGGCAGCGTCGACACGGACACCTACAAGCAAGGCCTCTCGTTCGGCGGCGCCAGCGGCGGCGTCCGCACCGTGAGCGTCGCGCGCGAGGAGACGGAGCCCAAGAGCGCCTTCGAGATCTCGTTCCCGGCGGCCGTCACGTGGGGCCTGCTCGGCTGCACGGCGGCCTTCGCGCTCTCGCTGGTGCGAGAGCGCCTCTCGGGAACGCTCCTGCGCCTGCGGCTGGCCCCGCTCTCACATGCGCAAGTGCTCGCGGGCAAGGGTCTCGCCTGCTTCATCACGTGCGCGAGCGCGACGAGCCTGATGCTCCTCCTCGGCCACCTCATGTTCCACGTGCGCGTGCCGAGCGTTCCCCTGCTCGCGCTCGCGGTGGCCTCGTCGGCGTGGTGCTTCGTCGGCATCATGATGCTGCTGTCCACCGCGGGCCGGACGATCCATGCGGTCTCGGGCATCGGCTGGGGCTGCTTCGTCGTCATGGAGATGCTCGGCGGCGGCATGGTCCCGCTCATCAACATGCCCAAGTGGATGCTCACGCTTTCGCACTTCAGCCCCGTGAAGTGGGCGATCCTCTCCATGGAAGGCGCCATCTGGCGCGGCTTCTCGCTCACGGAGATGCTGCTGCCGTGCGGGATCCTCGTCGGAGTGGGCGCGATCACGTTCGCGCTGGGAGTCATCGTGATGTCGAGGTCGAAGGCCTGAGGCGAACGGGACGCCTCACGGCGCAGCGAGGACGTCGCGCGCGAGCTTGTCAGCAATCGACTCTCGAAGCGCGTTCTCCCTGCTGAGCCAGCGTTGCCACTTCAGCTCGAGAAGTGACGACTCATCGCGGTCGCGCTGGGACTGGAGGGCCATGAGCTCCTGCTGCCGCCGCAGGATGCCCCGATCGAACGGCAAATGAAGCGCCGAACGGGGCACGGGCATCTCGCTGTAGTCCCTGAGCTCAGGAACTGGCTCCGCGCCCCGCCATTCGAAGGCCATCAACGTCCCTTCGGGAGCGCCAGGCCACCAAGAGACGCGGATGAGGCGCTCCTGGCACTTCAGCTCCGCCTGGAGACGAGCGGAGTCAAGGGGCCCAGGAAAGGTCGCGGCGACAGGATGCTCGTCGTAGTAGTCCTTCTTGCGGGGGCGGATGAGATCGCACTCGGTGACGCCCAGCCCGATGGGCTCGAGGATGGAGTTGAGCGAGCTCACCAGCGTCGTCGCAGACGACCTCTCAGGAAGCCGCCGCTCGAGACGGGCCCGATCGGCTTCGAGGTGCTCGACAGCCTGCGCGATCTCGCTCGCGTGCCTTGCAGCGAGCTGCGCCTCCGCGATTTCGGCGTGAAGCGATGTGATGCGCTCGTCGAGCTCGGCCTCCACGTCCGCGGCCCTCACGCGTTCGCGCACCGCGAGCGCAAGCGCGACAGCGAGCACGACGACGGCGCAGGTGACGAGGCGCGCCCTCCGGCGATCGATGACCGGGGGACGCTCGGGAGCGCCTTCGAGGTCGGTCTCGCTCGGGGGACCCTGGTTCCAGGCGCGCGTCCAGATCGCATGCTGGACAACGAGGCCCACGACGACGGGGATGCCGACTCTCAGGGCCGGGCTGTACGGAAAGCCCAGCCACTCGAGACCCAGGATCACGCGCACCAACGATCCGCCGACGGCCAGGAGGATGCCCAAGAAGCTGGCCCACGCGAGGGCAGGAACCGACCAGTAGTCCTGCGGACACGAGCCATGGAAGAGCGAGACGTCGACGATGCCTCGCGCTGCGGCGCGGAACTCCTTGGCGCTTCGTGGCCGCAGGCCCCAGGCCAGCATGCGCTGCGTCTCGAAGTGGGACAGTGCGGCCCAGCAGAGGGTCACGAACAGGGCGACCACGAGCGCCTGGCAGACGAGGCCGTAGACGGTGACGAAGGACACCGAAAGGCCGTAGTCCCGCATCGTGCGGACGAACGGATTGGACTCGATGTCGAGGTTCGGATCCCTCGCGACCGTGACGATCACGTCGAATGCAACGGCGGCCGTGATGCCGAGCGCCGACACCCAGCGCAAGACCTTCGGAGCGCGCGTCGGCGCGGTCCTCAGGAAGCGCCCGGCGAGCCACGAGCCGGCGATCAGGACCAAGGGAGCCATCAAGACGAGCGCGAGGCTCGCGTCCGAATCGTGATGGAGATGGTTGACGAGGACCGAGAAGACCATCGCGAACACGACGAAGGCGATGAACTCGCGGGCCGCCCGATTAGCCTTCGCCCCGTACTCCCTCGCCTCCTCGTAGGTCATCGCTCCCCCTCGACCGCGAACGTTCGCGCGGCCCGCGATTCTACGCCGAGCGATTCGCGACCACGCGCGCTCCTTGCATGGGAGGCCCATGGGCCTCACGCACGCTCAGCTCGCGGCGCGGCGCCCAATGCGATCGACAGTCATGGCGAGATCGATCCTCGGATCGGCCGCCTGCCCTGCCAGTCCTCACCCCGAATCCACCTGGCGGGAGGGCCATGGCCATCCCCTACAGCAGGAGCGGCGCCTGCGGCTCTACCATTGCCTGCCCGACGCCGCGAGCTGACTCGCCTCGTCCGCATGCAGCGGGGGCGAAAAGAGGAAGCCCTGCGCGTGGCCGCAGGAGAAGGACTCGAGGGCGCTGCGCTGCTCCTGCGTCTCCACGCCCTCCGCGATGAGGCCCAGGCCGATCTCCCTCGCGAGCAGCGTGATCGTGCGCACGATCTCACGGCTCTCCGTGTGGATCGCCATGTCCCGCACGAACGACTGGTCGATCTTGAGGAGATCGAGCGGAAACCGGTGGAGGTAGCTGAGCGACGAGTGTCCCGTGCCGAAGTCGTCCACGTGGAGCCCCACGCCGAGCGCCTTCAGCCGCGACAGGACGTCGGTGGACGCCTGCGCGTTCGCCATGAGGACGCTCTCGGTGATCTCGAGATGCAGCAGCGACGGGTCGAGCCCCGTCTTGCGGAGCACGCCTTCGACGTGGGCGACGAGATCGATGCGCGTGAACTGCGCCGCAGAGACGTTGACGCTCACCGAGCAGTGCGGTCCTGCCGGCCTCGCGAGCTGCCACTCTCGCGCCTGACGGCACGCCTCCCGCAGCACCCACGTGCCGAGCGGAACGATGAGCCCGTTGTCCTCCGCCGCCGGGATGAACTCCTCCGGCATCACGAGTCCGCGCTCCGGGTGCTGCCATCGCACGAGCGCCTCGAAGCCCACGAGCGCGCCGCTCGGAAGCGAGACGATCGGCTGGTAGTGGAGGACGAGCTCGTCGCGATCGAGCGCATGCCGCAGGTCGGACTGGAGCCTCAGGACCGACATCGCGTGCGCGTGCATGCCGCGATCGAAGACTTCGGTGCGGCCCGGGCCCTGGAGACGAGCGCCGTGCATGGCGGTCTTCGCATCGCGGAGGACGTCGTCGGGCCGCTCATGGTCCGTGCCGTCGAGCACGATGCCGACGCTCGCGGTGACGAAGACGTCCTGGCCCTCGAGCCGGAACGGCAGGGAGAGCCGCACGTGCAGTCGATCGCTCACGTGAAGCGGCGTGCCGAGCGTCGCCATGTCGTCGAGCAGGATCGCGAACTCGTCCTCGCCCAGCCGCGCGAGCGTGTCCCCGGGACCGACGCAGTCGCCGAGCGCCCGCGCGAATGCGACCAGGAGCGTGTCGGCCGCCGCGTGCCCGAGGCTGCCGATGACCACCTCGAAGCGGTCGAGCGAGACGACGAGCACGCCGAAGGCATGCGAGTCGGGCCGGCGGGCGCGCGCCAGCGTCACGTCCAGCCGATCGAGCAACAGGGCGCGGTTCGCGAGGCCCGTGAGCGCGTCGTGCAGCGAGTCATGCTCGATCCGCGCGGCCATGAGGCGACGCTCGCTGCGCACCTTCGACTCCGCGAGCTCGCGCCGGACGGCCGGGCCCAGCCGGGCCAGGGCACCCTTCATGACGTAGTCGTGCGCGCCCGCTCGCATGGCGTCGACGGCGATATCCTCGCCGATGGATCCGGAGACGATGAGGAAGGGCGTGTCGAGCCCGCGAGCCTTGACGATCGCGAGCGCTTCCAGCCCGCTGAAGCCCGGCATCGTGTAGTCGGCGATGACGAGGTCCCAGGCCTGCCGATCGAGGGCATCCTCCAGCGTCTCCGCCTGCTGCACCCGATCGAACTGCGGCTCGAAGCCCGCGCGGCGCAGCTCCCAGACGACGAGCTCGGCGTCGTCCTCGGAGTCCTCGACGAGCAGGACGCGAAGCGGCTCGCTCGTCATCGGCGGGACGGAGCTCCCGTGCTGCACGTCGCGCGAGTCGTCATCCACGTCCTGTCGTCCGCGAGGCGGATGTCCCTCCCCTGCCTCATCGCGCTCGCCTGGGAACCGTTCCAAGCATGCCACGGGCAGGAGGCGCCAGGTAGCGACCCGAAGCGAGTCGCGGCGGCCGCTCGGGGGCGGCGGGACGACATGGTCTTCATCTGCAACTCAGGAAGCCGGCTCGTTGAGAACCAGCCAGTAGAGACCGAGCTGCCGCGTGGCTTCGAGGAACTGGCTGAAGTCCACCGGCTTCCTCACGTAGCTGTTGGCGCCGAGGTCGTAGCTCCTGACGATGTCCTCCTGCTCGCGGGACGACGTGAGAACCACGACGGGAATCCGCCGCGTCCGCTCGTCGGTTCGCAGGGCGCGCAGCACCTCGAGCCCGTCCATCTTCGGAAGCTTGAGGTCGAGGAGGATGACGCTCGGCATCGCCTTGGGATCGCGCCCGGCATGGCTTCCCCGGGCGAAGAGGTAGTCCATCGCCTCCTCGCCGTCGCTCGCGACCGCGATGTCGTTGGCGAGACGGTTCTCCTTGAACGCCACGAGCGTGAGCTCGACGTCGTCGGGATTGTCCTCGACCAGAAGGATCGTCTTCTTGCTGTTCATGTCCTGCCTCGATCTCACGCCGCCAGCGTGAAGTAGAAGGTCGCACCTGTCCCGGGAGCGGACGTCGCCCAGGCACGGCCACCGTGCCGGTGGACGATCCGCTGCACGTTGGCGAGGCCGATGCCACTGCCCTCGAAATCCTTCACCGCGTGCAGCCGCTGGAAGGCGCCGAAGAGCTTGTTCGCGTACTTCATGTCGAACCCCACCCCGTTGTCGCGGACGAAGAACGTCGCCGGCCCCTCGCCCGGGAGCCGCCCGACCTCGATGCGCGCGTCCTCGCGCCGACTCGTGAACTTCCAGGCGTTGCCGATGAGGTTCTCGAGCACGGCGCGCGTCAGATCCTGATCGGCCTCGGCGACGAGTCCCGGCGCCACGTCGACCGTCACGTCCCGCCCGGGCTCGGCCTCGCGGAGCTCCTGCGCGATCTGGGACGCCAGGGCGGTGAGGTCGACGGTTCTCCTCACCATCTCGGCGCGGATGGTGCGCGACAGCTTGAGGAGATCGTCGATGAGGTGGCCCATGCGCTGGGTCGCGGCGCGCACGCGCTCCACGTAGTGCCGTCCCTGCTCGTCGAGCCCGCTGTCGCTCCTCTCCTGCAGCAAGAGCGTGAAGCCGTCGATGCTGCGCAGCGGCGCGCGGAGGTCGTGCGACACGGAGTAGGAGAAGGACTCGAGCTCCTTGTTGGCGGCTTCGAGCTCCGCCGTCCGCTCCACCACGCGCTGCTCGAGGCGGCGATTCAGGTCCGCCACCTCGACGCGCGCGGCCTCGTGGTGGGCGATCTCGTCCTGGAGAGCCTGGTTCGTCGCGTGGAGCGAGGCCTCCCGCTGCACGAGGCCGTCGAGCATCTGATTGAACGCGTCGACGAGCGTGCCCACCTCGTCGTCGCTGCGCCTCACGACCCGGTGCGAGTAGTCGTGATTCTCGACGACGCCGCGGGCGACCTCCGCCACCTCGCGGATGGGCTGGGAGATGAAGCGCTGCAGCCGGGAGACCAGGGCCATCGCCACGAGCAGCGCGCCGGCGGAGACTGCGGCCGCGATGAGCCCGAAGCTGGCCTGGCGCTGGCGAGCCCCGAGCGTGGCTCTCAAGTGGACGGCGCCCACGAGCTCGCCGCCCTTCTCGATCCAGTGGAAGAGCAGGAGCTCGTCGTCCTCGATGCGCACGCCTTCGGGTCCGACCGGCGGCGCAGGCCGCGCCTCGAGGCCCTCCTTGAGGTAGGTCGCAAAGACCTTGCCCGCCGCGTCGTACATGACGGCTTCCTCGACGGAGGGCAGTGCCCGGAGCGCGGCGAGGTACCGTGCCGCGGCTTCGGCGTCGTCGAACGTGAGCGCCGCCACGCTGACGTCTCCCATGACGACCGCCTGCGTCTGGATCTCGTTCGTGCGCTGGCGCTCGAAGGCCACGCGGTCATACGCGATGAAGGCGACGTCGGCGATCCCGAGAGCGACGACCGTGGTCAGCAGGACCATGGCCAGGAGCTTGGACCGGATCGATCCGCCCCGGAACGGCCGCGCGCTCACCCGTCCTCCGGCTCCGGCGCGCCCTGCCTCACTGCGGTCGCGAGGCTGAGGAGCTGGGAGCTGAGCTTGAGGCCGGCGCGCTTGGCGGCGTCCGCGTCGATCTCGAATCGCACCTTCTTGTCGACGAGGACGAAGCCGACGATGGCGCCGGAGTCCGCGTCCTTCTCGCTCACCGTCAGGATCGGGCTCGAGCCGATCTCGGCGCGAAGCTCCTTGCGCGTCTCGGTGCGCTCGGGGCTGATGAAGAGCACGTGCACGGGCGCGCTCCCGCGCAGGTGATCGAACCGGCGGACCACGATCGGATGTCCCATGACGGTGCGGCCGCGCACCGCGTCGTCGAGAACCTGGCCGAGCGTGTCGGGGCCGAGGACGCCGATGATCAGCGGCGAATCCGACGCCGCGAACGCGGACTTCGGCCACTCGACGTAGTCCGCCAGCTTGAAGAGGTACACGCTCTTGACCGCCTGCTCGGACGGCGGCTCCGCCGAGACGAGCGGCGTCGCCAGCAGGACGAGGGCGAGCGACGCCACGGCCAGCACGCGCCTCATGCGCGTGCTGCCGACCGAGCGTCCTCCTCCCCGCGCGGTCAGAAGGACCATGTGACCTTCACGGCGCCGCTGCGCTCGACCTCGTGACGCGTCAGGGCGTCACCGAACTCGGGATGACGATCGTCGAGGAGATTGGTCCCGACGAACGAGATCTCCACCTGGGACCGCGGCCGCCACGCGAGACGCAGGTCGAGGGCGGTCCATGCAGGGACGTCGGGCTCCGGAAGGGCGGAGACATGCCGAAGCGTCGCGTCGATCTCGACGCCGCGCCCGAGATGAAACATCGATCCCAGGATGACGCGATTCCGCGGGTCGTTCCCCTCCCGGCGCGGCCCGGCGGTATCGGTGCTGCCGGCTTCGACCCGAAGCCTCTTCTCGAGGTACGCGTGGCCGAGGGTCAGGCGCCACTTGGTGTTCACCTTGATGTCGGCCCACGATTCGAGCCCGAACGTCTCGCCGTTCATCCGGTTGGCGAACACGAACACGCCCGTGCCCGGGATGAGCTCTGCCGTGCGAAGGCTCCCGTACGTGTTGTAGAAGGACGACGTGGAGAACGTCACGCGCGACGACTCGAGTCGCCATCCCAGCTCCCACGCAATCAGCTTCTCCGATTGGAAGTCGGGACCACCGGCGAGCACGCTCGCGGGTGGCGGCGGCGTGAAGAGGTCGCGGTCGATGCGCGACGGCGTCCGTACCGCCCGCGAGAGCGCGCCCCACAGCAGCTGGTGCGGCCTGAGCTTCCAGCCCACGCGCACGCTCGGCTGGATCTCCCAGCCGGTGTAGTCGTTGTGCTCGATCTTCGTGCCGAGCGTGAGATCGAGGCGGTCGTGGGCGAGGTGGATGGTGTCCTGCACGAAGAGATTCGCGAGGTCGAGTGTCCGATGCTTCGGCAGGAAGGCGAGCGTCAGGCCCTGCTCGACGTCGTCCGCCGAATACCGGTAGCCCCCTCCCCACAGGATCTCGTGCGCGCCACGAGGACGCAGGTGATGCTGGACGTCGAGATCCAGCGTGTCGCGCGTTTCGGCGCCCACGTCGGGGTACTTGCGGGTCGTCCGGTCGTAGTAGGCCTGGAGCTGGAGACTCGATGCGTCGTCCGCCGAGCGACGCCACCGGCCGAGGACGTTGGTCCCGCTGGTCGTGTCGTCCGCAGTCACGGGCTGGTCGATCGAGCCGTCATAGTGATCGCCCTGCAGGGTGTAGGACGACGCGGACGAGCCGCCGTCGAGCCGGAACCCCAGCTGGCGTGACGCCAGGCCGTCCTGCGCGGACGAACCGTCCGCAAGCGCCGTCGCATCGCGATCGAAGCCCTTCGCGTAGACGCGGTAGCTGCCGTTCTCGCCCAGGCGCCCGCCATGGCGGACAGCGAGGTCGACGTGGCTCTCCGTGCCGACCGTGCCGGTCACGAGCGTCCCTCGCGTGTCGCGCGCGCTGCGCGTGATGACGTTGATGACGCCGTTGACGGCGTTCGATCCCCAGAGTGTGCCGCCGGGTCCGCTGATCACCTCGATGCGCTCGATGTCCTCGAGCATCGTGTCCTGGGCGTCCCAGAAGACGCCCGAGTAGAGCGGCGTGTAGACGGAACGGCCGTCGATGAGGACGAGCAGCTTGTTCGTCGTCGTCGTGTCGAAACCGCGAGCGCTGATCGCGTACTGGCTGCCGTCGATCCGCGCGACCTCGAGGTTGGGCGCGAGCCGCAGCGCTTCCGGGATGCTCATGGCGCCCGAGCGGCGGATGTCGTCCGCGGTGATGACGAAGATGGACGCCGCCGCCTCCGAGAGCCTCTCGCTCGTTTTCGAGACGGAGGTGACCTCGATGTTGCCCAGTTCTTCGAGGCTCAAGTCGGCCAGACCTCCCGAAGGCGCGGTGGGCGCATCGTCCGCGACGGCCCGGACGGCCACCGCGATCAGCAGCGCGACAACGACGCCACGGCCGGCCTGCCGGACGGGAGAGCGTTGTGAAATTTTCACATTCACTCGCTTCCTGACCAACAGAGCCCTGCCCGCTCCGAGGCCAGGTCCACCTTGACCGGGCTTCGACCGATCGTCAACCGGCCCTCGAAACCCTGGGCTGCTTCGCGTGTTTTCACCGTGCGTCGCGCATCGCCGGGAGCGCCGGATGGCCAGATGCAAGGCGCGCAAGGCGAGGCGATCCGAGCGTACGACGTTGTACGTGAGGAAGCCGAGTCCGCAGCGCAACGACGCAGATGGCCGTCCGCCGCCCCGGCGCATCGCCGGGAGCGCCGGATGGCCAGATGCAAGGCGCGCAAGGTGAGGCGATCCGAGCGTACGACCTTGTACGTGAGGGCCTGAGGCCGCCGCGCAACGACGCACATGGCCGTCCGCCGCCCCGGCGATCAGTGGTGGACGTCGAGAACGTCACGAACCCTGTTGAGAAGCGCGGACGGAGAGAACGGCTTCTCGAGGAAGGCCGTGCGCGAGTCGAGCATGCCCTCGTTGAGCACGACGTTCTCGGTGTAGCCCGAGACGAAGAGCACGCGGAGCGAGGGATGCTGCGTCCTGAGCTGTTCCAGCAGGCTCCGTCCGCCGAGCCCGGGCATGATGATGTCGCTGAGCAGGAGGTGGACGCGCTCGCCGTGCGTCGCCATGAGAGCCAGCGCCTCGTCGCCGTTGGACGCCTCGAGGACCGTGTAGCCCTGGCGTCGCAGGATGATGCAGATGAGCTCTCGCACCGCCTCCTCGTCCTCCGCCACGAGGATCGTCTCGGTGCTGCGTGGGGGCGTGGGAGCGCGAGGCGCCGTCGCCGCCTTCGCGTCGGCTGCGCCCTCGTGCGCCGGCAGGTAGATCTTGAACGTGCTGCCCCGGCCCGGCTCCGTGTAGACCCAGATGTGGCCGCCGCTCTGCATGACGATGCCGTAGACCATCGCAAGACCGAGCCCGGTTCCCTTGCCGGAGGGCTTCGTCGTGTAGAAGGGCTCGAAGAGGCGAGCCTTGGTCTCCGGCGACATCCCCGTGCCCGTGTCGGTGAGGGCGAGCATGACGTAGGGCCCGGGCGTGACCGCGGCGTGCATGCGGACGTAGGCCTCGGAGAGCACGGCCGGCGCCGTCTCGATCGTGAGCGTTCCGCCGTCCGGCATCGCGTCGCGGGCGTTGACGGCGAGGTTCGCGATGACCTGCTCGAGCTGGCCGGGATCCGCCTTCACGTGCAAGAGATCCGTCGCGAGGCACGTGCGCAGCTCGATGTCCGCGCCGATGAGGCGCTGAAGCATGGCGCTCATGTCCGACACGACGTCGTTGAGCTGGAGCACGCGCGGCTGCAGGAGCTGCTTGCGGCTGAATGCGAGCATCTGTCGCGTGAGGTCCGCGGCGCGTCCGGCGGCGCGCCGGATGCCCTCGACCTCGCGACGGACGGGATCCTCCGTCTGGAGGCGCGCCAGGGCGAGGTCGGTGTTGCCCATGATGACCGTCAGGAGGTTGTTGAAGTCGTGCGCGATGCCGCCGGCGAGCCGTCCGATCGACTCCAGCTTCTGCGCGTGCCGGAGCTGATCCTCGAGGCGACGAGTCTCCTCGCGCGCCTCACGCCGTGCGAGAGCCTGCGTCACGGCCGGGCCGAGACGCGCGAGGCGATCCTTGAGGAGGTAGTCGCAGGCGCCTTCCTTCAGGCACTCGACGACGGCCTCGTCCCGCTGGCTGCCCGTGACGACGAGCAGCGGCGTCTCGAGGCCGCGCTCGCGCAGGACCTTCAACGCCCCCAGCGCGCTGAAACGCGGCAGGTTGTAGTCCGCGAGAATGACGTCCGGCGCGGCCTCGAGGCCGGCAAGGAAACCGGGCTCCGAATCCACGCAGCGGCACTGCGGATCGAAGCCGGCTCGCTCCAGCTCGCGCGCCAGCAGATCGGCATCGTCGGGCTCGTCCTCGACGATCAAGACTCTGAGCGGAAGCCCCATCGGTGAACCGTCGTCGGACCTCTGGTGAGCGGAACCCTCATCCGGCAGACCGGCGCGAAACTCGTCGGATGCGGCGGGCCGCAACGAGTCCCTGCTGGTCGGAGCCGATCACGATACCGGCATAGCATACAGGCGTACCGCATTCAGGAATAGGGGCCCTCTCCGGCGTCTTGAGACGGCGTCTCGTGTCGGCGAGGGGGCTCGGGAGCGCCGGTCGATTCAGGCGACTGGACGCGCTTCCGCGCCGGCTACGGGCACGAGGCGGCGTTGTCGAGGACGAGCCGGGCACCGGGCGCGTCGGGACTGTCCCCGACGGTACCCGGCCCGCACGCGTTGGCGTCGAGGTGCCTGCCGCGAGCGAGAATCCACCGGCTTCCCGCGACCGGCCAGTTCAGGCTCGAGCCCGGAACGTCGAAGACGAGGCACGACGCGCCGGCGAACGGAGCGACGCGATCCATCATCCCCGGCCCGAGCGGACCCACGAGGAAGTCCGTGCGTGCCGTCGGTCCCGCCGTGACCGACGGGTCGTCCCAATCGAGGTGGACGTCCACGCCGCTCTTCCGTGCGAGCAGCCCCCCGATCTCGGAGGGGACGCCGAGAACGCGCGCATCGCGATCGTCGCAATCACCCTGCGCGACTTCGAGTCCATCGCCGTCAGCATCCGGATCGCACGCGTCGCCGAGACCGTCGCCGTCGACATCCGCCTGATCGGCATTCCTCACGCTCACGCAGTCGTCGGCCGCATCGCAGGCGTCGTCGAGATCGCGATCGGGCCCCGCGCACGCATCGCATGCGTCTCCTCGACCATCGCCGTCGGAATCCGACTGCGACGCGTTCGCCACGCTCAGGCAGTTGTCCAACTTGTCGGCCACGTCATCCCAGTCGGAGTCGAGCGGCCGCGTCCAAGGCTCCCTGCGCGTGGGCACGGTGGTCGCGGCGAAGAGGACGTCGTCGCCGAACACGGTGAACCCGCCGGGATCCGAATCTCCCGCCGGCTCGAGGTCCTCCAGCATGGAGGTGCCCGCCGCCGTGCCGTCGCTGCGCCACAGCTCGGCGCCGTGCAATCCATCCGTCGCCGAGAAGAACGTGGTCCCGCGTGCATCGACGAACGCATGGGCGTCACTCGATGCGGATCCCGGGCGGAGATCGCCGATGCGGAACGTGCCCGCGGGAGTGCCGTCCGTTCTCCATGGCTCCCACCCGCCTCCGCTGCCGTCGTCCGTGACGAACCAGACCAGCCTGCCGGCTGCGGTGACCGACATGAGCTGGGCGCGCGCGGGACCGGGGGCGATGTCCGCGAGCTCCACGGTGCCTGCGATCGTCCCGTCGGTGAACCACGGCTCGGTGCCCGTCGCCGAGCAGTAGGCCGTGAAGAAGAGACCGCCGCCCAGCGGCGTCGTGGCGCTCGGGCCGACGAGACTGACCCCGCCGCCGAGGTCGGAGATCGATCGAGTTCCTGCGGCCGTTCCATCCGTGACCCACAGCAGGCGCCCGGCCGCCAGGTCACGGAAGTAGAGGTTTCCCCCGCTCACGACCATGAAGCCGGGCGAGCTCGACGCAGGGCCCGGCACGATGTCGGCGACGAGTCCCGTGCCGGCGAGAGTGCCATCGCTGCCCCAGAGCTCGACGCCGTGATCGACATCCTCGCTTGCGAAGTACAGCAGCCCGCGATACTCCACGAGGAAGTGCTGGAGGCTTGCGCTCGAAGCCGGAATCGGCGCGACCATCCTGGTGCCGACGGGTGTTCCGTCGGTGATCCAGAGCTCGAAGTCCCCGATCGTGTCCGTGTGGCTCGTGAAGTAGACGTCCGAGCCGACGCGCGTGAAGTCGCCGAGCAGCTTCGAGCCGAAGGCCGGCCCGTCGATCCTGCGCGTTCCGGCCGGAGTGCCATCTGTCCTCCAGAGTGCGGTCTCGGTGTCCTGGCAGCCCGTGCCGAGCTGCACCGGCAGCACGGCGGTGCGACCGAGCGACGTGGACCCGAACGCCGTGAACGGCACCTGCGGATTCCAAGGTCCGATCTCCAACGTGCCCGCCGGCGTGCCGTCGGTGGAGCAGAGCGCTTGTCCGTGCGACGTCCCTGCCGCCATCACCACGCGATCGACGAGCGGCACGAAGGCGAACGGATCCGAGCTGCCGTCAATCCTGCGCGTGTCGGCGATGAGCCGCGTGCCGCTTGACGTTCCGTCCGTCCAGCAGGGCTCCTCGCCGCAGGCCGGCCACGCCCCCGTGAGAACGAGCCCTCCATTCAGCGGCGCAGCGCCGTCCGCTGACCTCGTCGCGCCGCACCTGGGGTACGACGGGAGATCCTCGGCGTCACCCGAGCTGATGCTCACGGCGCGAAGGATGGTCTCGTCGCGCGAGGGCGAGTAGCACCAGAAGACGACCCGATCGCCGACGACAGGCATCCAAGGCTGCGCCACGTCGACCAGGGCCCAGACGGAGACATCGTCGCCGACTCGCCCGGTCCCCAGGGAGGTTCCGTCGCTGAACCAGATCTCCGCTGGATTCCAGTTGTCAGGCGCAACGTACACGACGCCGCCCGCGCACGCCGTGATCCGGCCCGGCAGCCGCGACGACGTGGGGAGCGAGTCGGACACGATGTGCGTACCTGCCGGGGTTCCATCGCTGACGAACAGTTGCCTGTCGTGGACGCCGTCGTCGGCCGCGAAGAAGAGTCCCCGCGCAGACGACGTCAGCCACTTCGCAGACGAGCCGGAGACGCCGGGATGGATGTCGGCGACGAGCTCCGCGGACCCCGTCCCGTCCGTCCGCCAGATCGCGCCCGTGCGGCGAGTCGAGTGCCGTGAAGTAGACGAAGCCATCGTGCGCGGTGAGGTAGCGCGGATCGGGCGAAGGGCTCGTGCTACCGGGCGCGATCGAGGTCACGCGCCACGTGCCGGCGACCGTCCCGTCGGTCCTCCACACCTCGCGCCCTTCCACCGTGTCCGTGAAGGCGAAGTAGGCGACGCCAGCAAGGGTCGTGAAATGATCGGGCTGTCCCGACAGCCCGCCGGGACGACCCGCGAGCAACATCGTTCCTGCGTCCGTTCCATCCGTCACCCACAGCTCGTTGCCCTCCGCGGTCGTCGTGGGGTTGAAGACGGCCTTGTCGCCGAGCGCCACGATCCAGCGGGTGGGTGCCGTGCCGCCCCTCTCGAGGCTTCCCGTCGCACCCGGCTCGATGTCTTTCACGAGCCAGGTGCCGGAAGGAGTCCCGTCGGTCCGCCAGAGCTCCTCGCCCGCGCCGTCGTCGCGGCCGATGAAGAGGGCGAAGGCTCCGAGATCGCAGTAGTTGGACGGGTTCATGTCGCGGCAGATCGCCGAGTCGACGACCTGGAACGTGCCCGTCTCCGTCCCATCGGTTCGCCAGAGATCGGTTCGGAAGGAGTCGCTCGTCGCACCGAAGAGCACGAGGCTGTCGAAGGCCCCGAAGTTCCGGGGTAGCGCCGATGCCCCGGCTCCGGCATTCAGGTTCGCCAGCTGCCGAGAGACGACGGCGACGCCGGTACGGGGACGCATCAGCAGCCCGAGGCAGGCGACGACGACGAGCTTGGAGGCGACCCGCGACCAACCTTGCCTGCGATGCATGAGCTCCCCCGATGGACCTACGTGCAACGAGGCTACCAGCATTGCCATGTCTCGGAGCGGAGGCCCAGGCGGGATTTCGCTCAGGATCCGAACAGGCGATGCCGATAGTCCTTCGAGAGCCCGGCTCTTGGCCTCGCCTTCCGCGAGGCGGCCGGCACCGGGGGCCCAGGATGTCCTTCGAAGGCACGCTCACGGAAGTGCCCGCGCCGGAGGTGTTCCGCATCCTCGGCGCCATGGGTCGCACCGGCGTCCTGCACGTCCAGCGCGGAGCCTGCCGCAAGCAGATCGTGCTCGACGCGGGGCGCTGGGTCTTCTGCTCGTCCGGCACGATGAAGGAGGTGCTCGGTCAGCACCTCGTCGCGAGCGGCGTCGTGTCGGAGGACGATCTCCGCGAGGCCGTCGCCTACCAGAGCCTGCACCGCTGCCGCATCGGCGAGGCGCTCATCGCCCTCGGCCGCGTGGACGAGGCGACGATCCGCAGCGTTCTCGCCGCGAAGATCCACGACTCGCTGCACGACGTCCTCACCTGGCGCGAGGGCTTCTTCAAGTTCGTGGAGACGCCTCCCCTCGGCGACCGCGTGCCGTTCCGGATCAGCGCGGGTTGGGAAGAGATCGTGGCGGCCGGCGCGCGACGCGCCGCCTCGCTCGAGCACGTCCATCGCGTCCTGCCCGACCTCTCCCGTCGGCTGCGAGTCGATGCCGCGCGACTCGCCGAGCGGCCCACGCAGAGCCGGGTCGAGGAGGCGGTCGTGCAGTCCATGCTCCAGGGCGACACGCCTGCCGATGCCTGCGCGCGACTCCCCTACGCGGACGTCCTGGTCCTCGAGCGGATGGCCGAGCTCGTGGAGCGGGGCGTCCTCGTCGCGGACGGCGCGGCGAAGCCTCCGTCGCATGCGCACGCCCAGTCCGCCTCGGCGGTCATCGAGAAGGCGCGCCGGCTCGCGGCGACGGGTCGCAGCTCGCAGGCGCTGGAGCTCCTCGCGAAGGAGTCGCACGCCTCGGGTCCGACGAGCGTCCGCATGCACGCGGAGCGGCGAACCATCGAAGCGGAGATCCGCAGCCGCGTGCAGTCGACCCTCGGTCATCCCGAGCGCGCCATGCTGCACGCCGTCGGACAGAGGTCCGCGAGTGGCGACCTCACCCTCGCGGAGAGTTTCGTCGTGTCCTGCGTCGACGACGGCAAGAGCGTGGAGGACGTCGTCCGGGGCTGCCCGTTCGGCGAGCTCGAAGCGCTGGCCGCGATCGACGGCCTCTTCCGACGCGGCGCGCTGCGCTGCGCCCTGCTCGCCGAGCCGGAGGCGCCGGCAACGGACGCGGCACTCGCTGCCGTCGGACCCGGCACGGGGCGCCCGCCGCTGCCACGCATGCCCGCGACGCCAGCCCGGCGCCTGCCGCGCAGGCAGGAGATCGATCCCGGCCCCGGCGGACGCTGAGAGGCAGTCAGCGCGACGACCGCTCCGAAAGTGTTCGCAGTGCGGCGAGCGCACGCGCGCGCGCCTCGCCATGTTCGACGATCGGCGCGGGATAGGTGCGATCGCGCTCGACGCCTGCCTCGTGCAGCGCGATCGGGGGCGCGGTCCACGGCGCATGAAGGAAGCGATCGGGAAGCCGAGCGATCTCCGGCACCCAGCGACGGACGTAGTCGCCGCTCGCGTCGAACTTCTCTCCCTGTGTCACGGGATTGAAGATGCGGAAGTACGGCGCGGCATCCGCGCCCGATCCTGCGACCCATTGCCAGCCGAGCGTGTTGTTCGCGAGATCGGCGTCGACGAGCGTGTCCCAGAACCAGCTCGCGCCGTCCTGCCAGGGCAGGAGCAGGTGCTTGACGAGGAAGGACGCCACGACCATCCGCGCGCGGTTGTGCATCCATCCCGTCGCCCACAGTTCGCGCATGCCGGCGTCCACGATCGGGTAGCCCGTGCGTCCGCGCTGCCAGGCGCGGAGTCCTGGGGCATCCTCGAGAAACGGGAAGCGCTCGAAGTCCGCGCGCAGCGGATGCTCCGTGGTCCGCGGATAGTGGAAGAGCAGGTGATGCGCGAACTCGCGCCATGCGATCTGACGCAGCCACGGATCGGTCGCGGCGTTCGCGCGGCGTCCTGCGGCGTCGAGCCGGAGCGCCCACGCTTCCCGCGGCGAGATCTCGCCGAAGTGCAGGTGAGGCGAGAGCCGCGACGTGCCCTGCCGCGCCATGGCGTCGCGCGCGCCGTCGTAGCGATCCACGCCGTCGTCGAGAAACGACTCGAGCGCCGCATGCGCGCCGTCCTCGCCTGGCTGCCACGCCTTCCGAAAGCCCGCATCCCATGGGATCTCGGGGAGGAGGCGAAGGTCCTCGAGAGTCAGCGACGACGGCCAGGCGCGTGGCGGCGGCACTCGGGCCGGCGCGGGTTGCGGCTGGCCCGGCGGGGGGCCGCCCGCGAGCGCCCGCCAGAAGGGCGTGAAGACCTTGTACGGCTGGCCTTCGCGGGTCCGGATCTCCCAGGGCTCGACGAGCAGGGCGGATTCGAAGCTCTCCGCTTCGACGCCATCCGCTCGCAACGCCGACTTGATCTCCGCGTCCCTCGCCACCGACGCGGGTTCGTAGCGACGGCTCCATGTCACGGCGCCTGCGCCCGACTCGCGCACGAGATCGCGCAGCGTCGCGAGCGAGGGGCCTCGACGGATCAGCAGTCGCGATCCGCGCCGCTGGAGCGAAGCGTCGAGCGACGCGAGCGAGTGATGCAGCCACCATCTCGACGCGGCGCCTGGAGGCCACGCGCCCTCCTCCTCGGGCGCCCACGTGTAGACGGGCAGCACCGGGCCGCCGCGCGCCACGGCCGCCGTCAGCGCCTGGTGATCGCGCAGGCGAAGGTCCTGTCGGAACCAGACGATCGTGGGCGCAGGCATCCGGCGATCCTCTCATGACGGGATGCGACGCTGCGCTACACTCGTCGCTTCCCATCATCACTGCCACGGAGACCCCCGATGCCCAAGCTCTACCACTTCGATCGCTCACCGTTCGGCTGGAAGGTGCGCCTCGTCCTCGCCGAGAAGAAGGTCGCGTACGAGGGAATCGTCCCCGAGAACAAGTCGGAGGATCCCGAGTTCGCGCGCATGAACCCGTTCAAGCTGACGCCGGTGCTGCTCCTCGAGAACGGCAAGGCCATCTTCGAGTCGACGGTCATCTGCGAGTACCTCGAGGACGCCTACCCGTCCCCCGCCATGCTGCCGAAGGATCCGGTCGAGCGCGCGCGCGTGCGCCTGATCGAAGACACGACGGATCAGTACCTCTACCAGGCGATCGCGGGCGTGAGGAAGTCGCAGTACGAGTGGGTCCCGCCGCACCTCGTGCCCAAGCCCGCCGATCAGGTCGATCACGAGACGCTCGAGACGTCGAAGGTGAAGGTCCACGAGCATCTCGGCTGGCTCGAGAAGGAGATCGGCAGCGGCCCGTGGTTCGGCGGCCAGACGTTCTCGCTCGCGGACGCCGCGCTCGCGGCACCGCTCGCCGCGTCCCTCCCCCTGCTCGGCATCCTGCCCGATCCGAAGTACCCGCAGCTCAACGGCTGGATTGCCCGCATCAAGGCGCGTCCGTCCTACGCGGACTCCGCTCCCAAGGTACCGCTCTCGATCAAGAAGTAGCGTCGACCCTCGTCCTCGGCGCGAGCGAGATCCAAGCGCCCGCGCCGAGGATCATCAGGCCCCCTGCGATCGCAGGAGGGCCGAGCGGCTCGCTCCAGGCGAGCCATCCGACGAGCACCGCGACGAGCGGCTCCATGAACGCGAGCACCGCCGTCCGCGTCGAGCCGATCACGCGCAGGCCGCGGAGGAAGAGCCAGCCCGAGCCCGCGCTGAAGAACGCCACGCCCGCGACGAGCCACGCGAGGTGGCCCGCGGAGACGCCGGCGATCGCGCCACGATCCGCGAAGGGAGCGAGGACGGCGGCGGCGATGAGCGAGTGCCAGCACATGGCGCGCGCCGAGCCGATCCGTCCTGACAGGCGGCGGACGACGAACAGGTTCGCCGCGTAGCCGAATGCGCTCAGCGTGCCGAGCGCAGCGCCGAACCAGAGGCCCTTCGTGGGCGTCGACCACGGCTCGAGCACGAGCGCGAGACCGAGCGTCGCGGCGACAGCGGCGATCAAGGCTCCGCGGACCCGCTCGCGGTCGATGAGCGGCGCGAACAGCGCGACGAGGAGCGGGGCCAGGTAGTGCGTCAGCACGGCCACCGAGACGGTCGTCTTGCCCATGGCCGCGAAGAAGGCGATGACGTTCAGGGTGTCCGTCGCGGCGTTCGCGAACAGCAGCAGCACGCTGGTGCGATCCCAGATGGGCGTCACACCGTCGAGACCCCGGAAGGGCAACAGCACGAGCCACGTGACGAGGAAGAGGATGGGTGATGTCTCCCAGGCGGACAGCCCCGTGGGCTTGAGGAAGAGGCTCCAGCATCCCCAGGAGCTCGCCGCGAGCGTGACGGCGAGCGTGGCGCGCACGGCCTGGGCGCGCGTGGGAACGGAGCTCATGCGGAGATCCCCGCGACGTGGCCGCTCGACCATGCCCACTGGAAGCTGTATCCGCCGATGCGTCCGTCGACATCGAGGATCTCGCCCGCGAGGTGAAGCCCGGGGCAGACGCGCGACTCCATGGTGTCGAGGCGAACTTCCGCGAGCGGAACACCTCCCGCCGTCGTCTCGGCGAAGTCCCACCCGCGATCGGAGACGATGGGAACGACCATGCCGCCGATCGCGACCGTGAGCGCCCGTCGCGCCTCGCGCGAGAGGTCGCCGCCTGGCAGTGATGGGGCGACCCGTGCCTCTCTGCACAGCGCTTGCGCGAGGCGCTCAGGGCAGCGCCGCGCGAGCCAATGACCCGGCGTTTCGCCGCGGAGCTCGCGCAGCGCCGCGTCGATGGACTCGAGGCTCTCGCCGGGAAGCCAGCTTGCGACGAGCGACGCGCCAGGATCGTCGCGTCGAGCAGCGAGGAGATGGCGGCTGACGTCCAGCGGCGCTGGCCCCGACAGGCCGAAGTGCGTCAGCAGGGTCGAGCCCGTGACCGACGCGAGGCGCTTGCCTGTCGCCGATCGCACTTCGAGCGTCGCCTCGACCGTGATGCCGCGGAGCTGCCTCACGAACGAGTCGGGATGCGCGACGAGCGGTACGAGGGATGGAAACACCGGCGCGATCGAGTGGCCCACCGCGCGTGCCAGCGCGAAGCCCGAGCCGTCGGAGCCCGACTTCGGCAGGCTTCGCCCTCCCGTTGCGAGGATGACGCGCCGAGCCGCGAGCTCGCCCCAGCCTCCCTTCAAGACGAAGCCCTCGTCACGACGCTCGATGGACGCGACAGCGCACGGATGGCGGACCTGCGCGCCCGCAGCGTGAGCCGCGCGGAGCAGCGCATCGAGCACGTCCCGGCCGCGATCGCTCTTCGGGAACAGCTTGCCGGTGGGCTCGCGCTTCATGTCGACGGACTGCTCGCGGAAGAAGGCGACGACCTCGTCCACGCCGAACCGTCGCAGGACCTTGCGGATCGCATGGGGAGAAGACCCGCAGTACGACGTCTCGTCCACGACGTCGTGCGTGACGTTGCACCGCCCGCCGCCCGACACGAGGATCTTCGCCCCCAGCGTCCTCGCGCCGTCGAGCACGATGATTCGCCGACCAGGTCGCGTGCGTCCGGCCCAGGTCGCCGCGAAGAGCCCTGCGGCTCCCGCGCCGACGACGGCGACGTCGGCGCGATGGGGCGACGAAAGCAATCGCCTACTGCCAGGACACCGGGGTGATGATCGCGAGCAGGCCGTTGTCCTCGTTGAGCGTCACCTTGTCGGGCATGAACGGGATGGGCCCCTTCTCGAAGGTGTCGTCCGACTTCTGCACCCACTGGTAGAAGTAGGGCACGTCGCCCTTCTCGCCCTTCTGGTGGAGCGACACGGAGACCGGGAAGATGAAGGCGGTGTCCTTCTGCTTCACGTGGCCGCGCAGCATCCAGCCCTTGCCGTCCGCCGCGGGAACGACCTGGTAGGAGAACTCCACCTTCGGAATCCCGAGGCCGTAGACCCACTGCTTGAAGAACCAGTCGAGCCGCATCCCATAGCTCTGGGAGAAATGGGTCATGAGGTCGTAGTTACTCGGATGACGCCCTGAGCACCAGTCCATGAAGTCGTGGATGGCCTTGCGGAAGAGCTCGTCGCCCTTGTTCTTGTCGCCCTCCTTGGCGCGCGCGACCGTGCGCAGCATCTGCATGACGAGAGCGCCCTTCGAGTACATGAAGTTCTGGCGGTAGTACTCGTAGCCACGACGATTCTCCGGCGAGTCGAACCTGTTTCCCAGGGCCAGGGGGGCGACGGTGTGGACGTAGCCGTCGTCCTTGGTCAGGTAGCCGATCCACTCGGCGAGCTGGGACTGCTTCCAGTTCGTGTGGTTGACGATGTCGTAGTTCTCCATGACGATGTTGCAGCCGTAGTCGGCGAAGCCCTCGGAGAACCACTGATCGCGATCGCCCCGGATGCCGGACCGCCCCCCCCACCACTGGTGAGCGATCTCGTGCGAGATGAAGGCGGGACTCCTCCATGGCTGGTAGACGCCCCCGCTGAGCGTGGTCCACTCGGCCTCATTCGTCGAGCTGAGGAAGGCGCCCTGGTAGAGCAGCAGGAGCGAGGCCGAGCCGCGTCCATGGCCCTTGACATGCGGCGTCAAGTAGAGGCGGTTGTAGGGATCGTCGCCGAACCAATCCTCGTACGTCTTGTGGGCGAGCTTGGCGAGATTCACGATGCTCGCGCCGGTGTCGGACATCGAATAGGAGCGCCGCTCGACGAGGTTGGGATTGTCGGGATTGAAGTACTCGAACTCGCGCTTGGCTTCCTTGCACGTGAAGACGGCGATGGGCGTTCCATCGACGGCGTTGCCCTTGTCCACCTTCATGTCGCGTCCGATGTTGAACATGGGCAGGTCGATGCCGACGTTCATGACGTAGTGGAAGCAGTCGTTTCCGGCGCCGATGTCGCCCTCGCAGGGCGCCTCGGCTCCGTTCGAGATCGCGGTGAAGCCCTTGGGCACGATGAGGGTCGTGTCGAAGAGCGCCGAGGTCTCGCGGATGCTCGGTCCGTTCAGGTGCGGGAACCACGCATCCTCTTCCTTCACCACCCACGTCGAGCCGTCGAGGTCCTTCAGGATCCTGCCTTCCATGTCCAGCTCGACGGTCAAGTGCTCGCCCTTCTTGTAGGGGCGCGGGAGAGGCACGAGGATCCCTGGCACGTGCAGGTCAGCGACCCCTGGTATCTCGGGCTGCACGAAGCCCGCGTCCTTGCCGTCGATCCGGCACTTCTTCGTCCCCATGTAGGGGGTGATGTAGAACGCCAGCATGGGAACGGTGTCCGCACGCACCACGAGATCCATCGTCGACGCCATCGAGATGTCGCTGCGACCTCCGGGATCGAACGTGATGCGCAGGGTGTCCTTCACCATGCCGATCTTCTCCTTCGACTGCGCCTCGAGCAGGGGCGAGGTCGCCGCCCATTCCAGATCGCCCGCGTACTTGCCGCAGCAGGCGAAAGAGGTGAGCGTCGACCAGAGCTTGTCGTCACCATGATCGAACTGGCCGGCGACGCCGACCTCCTCGTCCTCGTCCGGGTCGTAGCCGAACCGGAGTCCGACCAGCGTCGTCTTCGGCTTGTCGGATCCCGGGGCCTTCGCCACGTCCATGGAGACGTCCATGAAGCCCTCGAGGGAAGGCTCCATGAGGCGTTGGTAGATGCGGATCGATCCGAGGTACTCCTGCTGCCGGCGCTGAGCCTCAGACTCCGCCGACTGCGGCTTGGAGTAGAGCTTCTCGAGCTCCTCCATCCACTCGCGCGCCTTGTCGTTCTTGGCGCGCGCCTCCGACGCCGCCTCGGTCGTGTAGACGAGCGTCTCGAAGACCTGCTGCTCGTTCGCGCCGTTGAAGTCGAAGCGGGCCTGATCGATCGGCTGGTCGATGGACTCGGTGCCGAGGAAGCGACGAATCTGTTGCTTCTCCATGTCGATCGGCGGCGTCAGCTCGAAGCGACCCTCGCCGTAGAAGCGTGCGCGCGATGCGATGCCGCGGACGGGCGCCTTCAGGAACACGTAGCCCGTCAGCGTCCACTTCGCCGCGTCCTTCGTGACGACGAGATGGTCGACCTTCGCAGCCTTCGTGAGATCGAAGCGCGCGTTCCAGAACTCGTCGCCGAAGGCCTCGATGTCGGCGACCGTCCCGATCTTGCCTTCGGCGACGAAGGCCGAGCCGCCGGGGGCGACGGGCGAGGCGGGGCTCGCCGTCGGCGCGTCCGCCGCGAGGGCGAGACTGGCGAACAGAAGAGACGGCGCGAGCAGGACGAGGCGGCGCATGGGACCTCCCTGGGATCGACGACGCGGCTCCGAACGGGGCGCGTGCTGGATCGAGACCGCTCATTGTACGCGGATGGCCCGCGCGCGGAAGACCAGCGGACTTCGCTGCGCCTGCCGCGTCCTGACGATCCTCAGCTGGCCTTCGTCAGGAGGGACGCAGCGGCCTTGTCGACGATCCAGATGAGCCGGCCGTCGGACGGCTTGACGGCCTGCGCCGGACAACGATCCGCTTCCGGCGCGCCCTCGAGCGCGGTCTTCACGGCTTCCGCCTTGTCGGCGCCCGAGACCAGGACGATCACGTTCGACGCCATGTTGATCACGGGCATCGTCAGCGTGATGCGCTGCTGTCCGGACGGCGTCGGCTTGGGAGCCGTGACGAGGAGCCTGCGCTCACGCAGCGCCTCGGAGTTCGGGAAGAGCCCCGCGACGTGGCCATCGGGGCCCATGCCGAGCAGGATGAGGTCGAAGCGCGGGACGTCGTATCGCAGCATGAGGTTCTGCGTGAAGAAGTCCTTGAGCTCGCGCTGATGCTCGTGCGCCGCCTGCGCCGGGTTCAGGCCTTCCGTGCGGATGCGATGCACCTGCTTGCGCGTGAGGCTGAGCTTCTCGAGCATCGCGCCGCGCACCATCCCGTAGTTGCTGTCGGGATGATCCGCCGGGACGGGCCGCTCGTCGCTCCAGAAGAGGTGGACCTGCGGCCAGGGCATCTTCGCGCGGTACGACGCGTCACCCTCGCCGCCGAGGAGCTGGTAGAGCGGCTTGGGCGTGCGCCCGCCTGAGAGCGCGAACGTGAAGATCTTCCGCTTCGTCACGACGTCGAGCGCGATGCGCAGGATCTCGTCCGCCGCCGCGCGCCGCAGGGCTTCGCCGTCCGGAAGGACGCGGATCTCGGGGGCTGCCGTCTTCATGAGGCGCAAAGGGTCGCGCAGGACGGCTTCTCGCGCAAGGGGGAAGCGGAGTGGGTGGGCGGACGGTCACGTCCGAGCGGGCGGCGGGTGGCTACCGGATCCTTCTCGCCGCGGCGGGGCGCCTCGCCTGATCCACGTACCGCTGGATCCTCCGCCAGCTCCACGTGGACAGGATGGCGATCATCGCGAGGAGTCCCACGCAGGCCGCGATCACCAGCGTGAGGAAGCCTTCCACGGAGCCGCCCCGTTGCAGCCAGGCGTCGCCCAATGCGAGGAACACGCGACGCGTCTGCGCTGAGAGCGGACCCGCGATGACGGCGCCGAAGAGCGCCACGCTCGCGAGGATGATCCCCACCCTGCCCCACGCCCACCGCATCCCAGCTCCTTCAGCCATTCCGTCTCCCAGTGAAGACACTCATCCTCATCGTGCCATCGCTGCGGCGCCGCGTCGCGATCTTAGGCCATTCGTCGGCGGCCCTGCACGCCGGACGTGCTCGACTTCGTCGCCAGGTGGACCGCGTCGGGCGCCTCCGAGAGCGCCAACAAGGACTTGTTCCTGCTCGATCTCTGCGACGCGCTCGACGTCGAGAGGCCGAAGCCCGTGAGCGGCGATCTGTCGAAGGACGACTACGTCTTCGAGGCGGACGCCATCGCCGTCCACGAGGGCGGCCGCACGACGATCCGCAAGATCGATCGCTTCAAGCGCGGCTGCTTCATCCTGGAAGCCAAGCAGGGCTCGGCTGACGCGCCGCCGGCCCGCGGACGCCGCGGTGCGGGCGTGCACTGCAGCGGCACGAAGTCATCAGGCCCGATGACTTCATGCTGCCGGTCAGCCGCGGCTCCCTTCGAGAACGCATCCCCGGCGGCCTGGGACGCCCCATCTCGCATCGCAGAAGGTTGGCATCGAAGTTGCCATTGATGAGCGCGCGAACCGCCGATACCTGCACCGAGACCATGTTCCGCGCTCCATGAGGCCCCGATGACAAGCTGCCGACCCGAGATCCTCGTCCTGACCCGCGACCTCAGCCTTGCCCATGCCGTCACCCTGGCCGTGCCCGAAGCCTGGACCGAGTGGCAACAGACCTCCAGCGCGGCGCTGTCCGCCATCGGACCTGACACGCGCGTCCTGATCGTCGACGACTCGCCCGAAGATCCGTTCGCGAGGCTCCTGGCGGCGCAGTTCGTCGATCGGAGCCCAGGTCGCCGAGCGGTCATCGTGCAGCGCGCCGGAAGGCCGGCGATCCAGTCAGCGGATCCGTGCATCACGTGGCTTGCCTGGCCCGCGACGCTCGACGCCTGCGACCACGCGTTCGCCGGATGGTCGTCGCTCGAATCGGTGCTCGCAGCGGCTGCTTGAGCGCATCGGGCCTCGACGCCCGGGCGCGCCTGCCGCATGAGAGCCGGAAGTAGGAGGAGTCAGGGCCTTCGATCTCGACACTCCCCGACCGCACCGCCGCGCGATCTAATCGACCGAAGCCCTCGAAATGATCAGCCCTTCGTGCGCGATCTCGATCGACTCGACCGCGACATCTTGGCCCGTGGCTTTCTGGTCGGTGCCGGTGAACTTGACGGGCCACGCGTTGGCGAGCGACCAGACCATCGTCGGCTTGCCGCTCTCGTCTACCAGGCTGATCGTGACCGGCACGCGGTGAATGGTGTTCATCTTGAGCTGCCCAAGCCAGTCCCAGAACGTGTCGTCGGACTTGAACACGCCGTTTCTCATCGTGACGTTGCGGAACTTCATGATCCCGGGCATCTCGATGGTCGACAACGCAAGGTTGTCGCCTTCCCGGTACTCGATGGGCTGGGTCTCCACGTCGAGGCCTGAGACTTCTTCGAACGACATCACGGTCGAGCCCCAAGTCACCCGGAAGGAGAACTTGGGGAGTGGCCACGGGGACGCTTGCTCGGAACGGTCGTCAGGCATCGAATCGTCTCCGGTCGTTGGCGTCGCGCGTCATCGCTGGACTGCAGCTCCCGACGTGCCCTCACACCGCATCGCACTCACAACCACCCACGCATTCCCGACGAGTCGCGCAAGCATGGACAATGCTCGCACGGCGCCCGTTCCGGTCAAGAGCGAGGGGCAGCGAGCTGCGATCGGCATCACCGAAGTCGTGGCGAAGGCACTATTCTTGCCGTCGGTAGGAATGGAGGCCGGATGTCCTCGGCGAAGGTCTCGAGCAAGGGACAGGTCGTGATCCCGCAGGATGTGCGGGAGTCGCTCGGCATCCGTCCCGGTGACGTTCTCGACTTCAGCGTTGACGGAAAGGGCGCCATCCTGGTCCGCATCGCGGGGAGGATCCCGTTGGAGCACCTGAAGGGTGCGTGGAAGAGACCCGGCGATCCCCGCCTGACCGAAGAAGACATCCGCCTGGCGATTCGTGAGGCCGCGTGCCGGCGACGCGCGTAGGCGTCGATACGGGCTTCCACCGGCGAGTCCTCGAGAAGGAGTCGTAGGACGATGTTCAGACATCCCCGGCGAGAAACTAGGGCTCTTCTGCTCTTCGCGTGCTTCGCATGCTCAGTCATCGAGGGGTTCGCGTACCCGAACCTTCGGGAAGACGTCGCGTCCAGCGGATGGCGCCAAGCCCGGACGGGTTGGCGTCTCTCCTCATCGACCTCTTCGGAGATCTCGCGCGGTGTCACGGCCGGCGGCGACGCGGGACGCTCGCCGCCCCCATCCGGTCACGCGCGGCGCCCTCCGATCCAAGACGCACCTGGAGGCAACGCACTGAATCGGGTCGCATCACGGCTCCCGCGCGCCACGGTCTGGCCTCCGCTCCATCTCATCACACGCTCAAGCCCGAGAACCTCGACTTAGAAGTCGAATGTCTCATCGCCGTCGATCACGCTGCACGTCAGATGATTGATGCCGGCAGTCATCGGACTCTCCCGAGGGCTCAGTGAAGAGCCCCCCTCACCCCTTGTCGACGTGCCACGCTCGCCCATCGCGAGTGAGAAGGTCGTCGGCTGACGCGGGGCCCCATGTCCCCGCCCCGTAGTTCGGGAAGTCGCGTGGCTTCAGCGAGGACCACACGTCGAGCACGGGCGTGACCACACGCCATGCGGCGTCCACCATGTCGGAGCGGTGGAAGAGCGTGGAGTCTCCTACCATCGCGTCGTAGAGCAGCCGCTCGTAGCCCGTCGCGGGGCCCGTGGGGCCGAAGTCGGCGTAGCTGAAGTCGAGCCGCACGGTGTCGAGCTTCAGCGTCGGCGCGGGACGCTTCGCCTTGATCTCGAGCTGCATGCCTTCGTCGGGCTGGATCTGCAGGATCAGCCGATTCGCGTCCACCTGCCCCACCGCCGTCTCCGGGAAGAACAGCAGCGGAGGACGGCGGAACTGGATGACGATCTCGGTGTCGCGGACGGGCAGGCGCTTGCCCGTGCGCAAGTAGAACGGCACGCCGGCCCAGCGCCAGTTCTCGAGGTAGAGCTTCATCGCAGCGAACGTCTCGACGGACGAGGCCTCGTTGACGTTCGGCTCCTGCCGGTAGCCCGCGACCTTCTCGCCCCCGACGAAGCCGTCGCCGTACTGGCCGCGCACCGTGCGCTCGAGCACCTGCTCGGGCGTCATCGGGCGGATGGCCTCCAGCACCTTCACCCGCTCGTCACGCACGCGGTCTGCGACGAGCGACACGGGCGGCTCCATGGCGACGAGCGCGAGGAGCTGCAGGATGTGGTTCTGCACCATGTCGCGCAGCGCGCCCGCCGACTCGTAGTACGAGCCGCGTCCCTCGATGCCGATGGATTCCGCGACCGTGATCTGCACGTGGTCGATGTAGCGGCGGTTCCAGATGGGCTCGAAGATCCCGTTCGCGAAGCGGAATACGAGAATGTTCTGGACCGTCTCCTTCCCGAGATAGTGATCGATGCGGTAGATCTGCCGTTCGCGGAGGACGGCGAGGATGTCGGCGTTCAACGCCCGCGCCGAGTCGAGGTCACGCCCGAACGGCTTCTCGATCACGACGCGCCGCCACGTGGACGGCGTCTCCTTGACGAGCCCTGCGGCCCCGAGCTGCTGGATCACCGGCGCGAAGGCATCCGGCGGCGTCGCGAGGTAGAAGAGCGCGTTGCCCTTCGTTCCCTGCGCCGTCTCGACCTCGGAGAGGACCGCGGCGAGGCGCTGATGGGTTGCGGCGTCCACGAAGTCGCCCGGCACGTAGCGCAGGCGCGACGTGAACGCGGCCCACTCCTCGTCCGGCACGTCGTCGGCCCCCGCGCGCTTCATGTCCTCGCGGAGCTGCCGTCCGAACTCCTCGTCCGACATCGGCTTGCGTGACACGCCGATCACGGCGAAACCGTTCGGGAGCAGGCCGTTGCGACGAAGGTTGAGGAGGGCGGGGACGAGCTTGCGGCGCGTGAGATCGCCTGAAGCGCCGAAGATCACGAGCGCGCACGGATCGCCGGGTCGATCGGCCGCCTCGAGTGCCTGAGGCATCAGCCCTCTTTCTTGACAGGCGCTTCGACGTGGCCGCCGAAGCCATGGCGCATCGCGGAGAGCATCTTGTCCGCGTAGGAGGGATCGCGGCGCGAGCGGAAGCGCGCGAAGAGCGCGCTCGAGAGCACCGGCGCGGGAACCGCCTCGTCGATCGCGGCCTGGATCGTCCAGCGTCCTTCGCCCGAGTCCTGCACGACGCCCGAGTAGCTCGCGAGCTCGGGGTCCCGGACGAGCTCGCCTGCCGTGAGATCCAGCAGCCACGAACCGACGACGCTCCCCCGCCGCCAGAGCTCCGCGATTTCAGGGATGTCGAGCGGATAGCGCTCGGCTTCGGGCAAGGACGGTGCAGCCGCTTCACGGAGGATTTCGAACCCCTCGGCGAAGGCCTGCATCATCCCGTACTCGATCCCGTTGTGGATCATCTTGACGAAGTGGCCCGATCCGACCGGCCCGCAGTGCAGCCAGCCGTCTTCCGCGGTCGAGCGTCCGGCGCCGCGACCGGGCGTCGGCGGCGCCGCGTCCTTGCCGGGCGCGAGCGTCTTGAGCGCTGGCTCGAGGCGCGCGACGGCGTCCTTCGAGCCTCCCACCATGAGGCAGTAGCCGCGCTCGAGTCCCCACACGCCGCCGCTCGTGCCGGCGTCCATGAGGTGGACGCCCTTCGCCGCGAGCACGGCGCCGCGGCGCACGTCGTCCTTGAAGTAGGAGTTGCCGCCGTCGACGATGACGTCTCCCGGCGCGAAGCGCGCGGCAAGCCCAGTGATCGCCTCTTCCGTCGGTCCGCCCGCGGGAACCATGACCCACGCGACGCGCGGCGGGTCGAGGAGCTTCG
>JADMIO011331830.1_pt1 | contig 47176 bp, 40 predicted proteins | sample 8958161 | NCBI WGS metagenome assembly JADMIO01 (sample SAMN16585339, study PRJNA669376) | soil metagenome | isolation source: Crop rotation soil | place: USA: Cullars Rotation, Alabama | collected 2011
GCCGCGACTTCAAGTCACGTGAATTCCAAGCTTCGGATCCCACTGTGCTGGAAAGCGCATTACGTGGTACTTGCGCTTAACAAAGTAGATCCCACCTTTGTGAATGAAGCAAGGAATGCCTTTGCACGCTATAACCGGGATACCTATTACAACAAACAGATGCAGGCACAACTGGTGGAAATTGATGCAGAGAACCGGTTCCTGTTGATCAGTCCGTTCAAGAATGCTCAGGAAGCGATGGACTACGTGGAAAAAACACGTCCGCGTACGGCCAGTGAGATCATCCCCTGGCTGAAGGGAGGCAAATATACCTTCACTATCATCACAGAAAGGAACCTGGAGCTGCTGAAAACCAATAAGGATATTGAAAAATACAACCAGTTCCTTAACCAGCACCTGCCGGGCAAGTTTTAACAGTTCCGAAAAAAATCAATTCAGATACATTTAGAGGCCGCCGGGGTTTTTCTTAATTTCGGTAACATTTTTGATACAATTAATTGATCCCGATTGCTATCGGGACTATTCCCATAGCAATCGGAACTTATCAATCTCTTTAACCGGAAACCGTAAACTCATTATCTGATGAAACGATCAGTCAAAATCTTCTGGCGAATTTTCCTGTTTGGCTTCCTGGCTTTTGTTGGTATCATATTGATGGCCAACTTCGGCGTATTTGGCAAAATGCCATCAATAGAAGAATTGCAGAACCCTTCCATTCTTCAGGCCTCTGAAGTGTATGCAGATGATGGAACCCTCATGGGAAAATATTATTATGAAAATGGCAATCGCAGCATTGTCAAGTACAGGGATATCTCCCAGCATGTAATTGACGCATTGATTGCAACGGAAGACAAACGGTTTTACAGCCATTCTGGTATCGATATCAAGGGTACATCCCGTGCTGTATTCCTTTTAGGTAGTAAAGGTGGTGGTAGTACTATCACCCAGCAGTTGGCGCTGGCGCTATTTAATCAGCGTGCTTCCAATAAAGCCATCCGGGTGCTTCAAAAACTGAAGGAATGGATCATTGCCATTAAACTGGAACGGAACTTCACAAAGGAAGAGATCCTGGCACTATACCTGAATGCTGTCCCCTATTCTGATAATGTATTTGGCATTCGCAATGCTTCCCGTACGTTCTTCCAGAAGGAACCTGATGTGCTGAATGTAGAAGAAGCCGCGTTGCTGGTGGGCATGATCAATGGACCCGGGATATTCAACCCACGCCGAAACCCCAAGGCATCTCTTGAAAGAAGGAATCTTGTGATCAGCCGTATGCAGGAATATGGAAAATTATCTCCCGGTGAAGCTGCCCGCTTAAAGGCATTACCCATCAAATTAAATTACCGGAAGATGGATGAGAATACGGGTTATGCTCCTTATTTCCGGGAAGTATTAAAAGATGAGGTAAAAGCAGCGCTTAAAGATGTAAAGAAGCCAAATGGCGAATCATACAATATATATGAAGATGGTCTGAAAATATATACCACTATCAACCCCAAAATGCAGGAGTATGCTGAGGAGGCTGTTGCCTACCAGTTACCCGTTCTGCAGAAGAATCTGAACAATCAGTCCATGATCAAAAAGGGCACCGTATGGAAAGAGCATGAGAATGTGCTGGAAACAGCGATGAAGCAAAGTGATCGCTGGAAGGGCCTCGCAGATGATGGATTAACCGATAAGGAGATCAAGGCAACATTCTATAAGAAGGTGCCTATGAAAATATTTGCCTGGAATGCCAAGCGGGAAAAGGATACCACGATGACCCCGATGGATTCCATCAAATATCACCGGCAAATGATCCAGAATGCGTTCATGGCAATGGATCCTGTGACAGGTGAAGTAAAAGCATGGGTTGGTGGTATCAATTTCAAAACCTACAAATTTGATCATGCCAACCTAAATACCAAGAGGCAGGTTGGATCATCCATCAAACCGCTATTGTATACACAGGCTATGGAAGAACGTGGGTTTACACCGGAAACAGTATGTGATAATGAGCCGCAATATTTCCAGGGAAATGGATGGGTGCCTGCAGGCAGAAAATGTATAGGAGCTGCCCAGGTTACCATGGCAGGTGCATTGGCGCATTCACTCAACTGTGCAAGTGCATACATTATGAAGCAGGTTGGTCCAAAACAATTTGCCGATTTCCTTTCGCGTTTGAATATTCCCACCAAGGTAGATGTAGTTCCATCGCTGGCACTGGGTGCCTGTGAGCTTTCATTGTTCGAAATGATGTGGGGCTATAGCATATTTGCAGGCAGAGGCTTCTCTACCAAACCCTATTTTATTAGTCGCATTGAAGACAGAAATGGCAACGTTGTAAAGCAATTTGATTACAGCGCTAATCGTAAGGAAGCGATCAGTGAGGTCACTGCGTATAATATGGCCCGCATGATGGAAGGTACGGTTACAAGAGGTACAGCAGCAGGTATGATGGGACGTTTAGGTGCAGCAGAAATGGGAGGAAAGACCGGTACAACCAATGATAACTCAGATGCATGGTTTATGGGTTATACACCTCAATTGCTGGTTGGAACCTGGGTAGGTTGTGATGACCGTTTCATCCGTAATGAAGGTGCAGGCGGTTTTGGTAGTGCAGCTGCAAGGCCAATTGCAGAAGCATTTTTGGCAAAGGTCTATGGTGATAAAACACTGGGAATTGAGAAAGGAGCGAAGTTCGCTGTGCCTGCAGAGCTGGAAAACCAGATGAATAGTGCTGATCCGCTTGAGAGCATTGATCTGTCATTGCCCGGTGCACAGGGCGAGGATATTGGTGCAGGTTCAGAGCAGGATTATATGAGTCATGATTACATCGGACCTGAATCACAGCCCGTGATTGAAGATGATGCCAAACCTAATAGAAAGAATGACAGCATCCAGGAAAGAAGAACAAATGGTACACCTATTGGAGCTCCGGTAGAAGAGCCAAAGAAGAAGAAAGGGTTCTTTAATAAGTTATTTGGGAAGAAGGATAAGGGATAAAAGTTAATGTAGAATAAATCAAAAAGCCGCCTCACTATTAATGGGGCGGCTTTTTTGGCTATAACCAGACGGGTACCCGGCACAGGCGAATTTCTAATTCGTTGCAATCTTGAAGTCACAAATTGTGACTTCAAGATTGCAACGTTACTGGTTTGTAAGACACCCAAACCACCCTAAAGGTTGAGAGATTGAAAAATTTCTTTACCTACACCCTGCTAACATCATTCGGCTCCTACTAGAAAATATGGCCGCCGCGTATTATTTTCGCATGGTGAAAAATAAATATCTGACCATTCTAGCCCTGGTCATCACGTTGATATCCAATGCACAGGAGAAATCCCACCAACCCTTGTTTAAAGGCATGTATATTCAGTGGGGGTATAATGCCGAGACCTATAGCCGTAGCAATATTCATTTTAAAATGAGCAATGGTGACAACTTTACACTGCACCGTGCCCGCGCACACGACAGAATCGATCTGGATGCCGTTTTCAAAGAAACTTTGCAAATCTCCATTCCACAATACAACTATCGTATTGGATTTTATTTGAATAAAAATCACAGCCGTTCTGTTGAACTTAATTTTGACCATGCCAAGTACATTGTGGCAGATGATCAAAAGGTGCATGTAACAGGCACTATTAATGGCCAGCATGTGGATGGTGACAGCATTCTTATTCCTCAGAAATTTCTACACTTTGAACATACGGATGGAGCTAACTGGTTACATGTTAATTATGTGTGGCTATACACTGCATTCAACAATGCCCACAAAACCCGACCCATACTAAAATATTTATGGAAAGCCGGTGCAGGGATCAATATTCCCCGCACTGATTTTATCTGGAAAGGCGAGCGCCTTAACAATGACTTCCATATTGCAGGTTATAATATCAGTACAGAAGGAGGCTTACGCTTCTACCCTACCAATCGCTTCTTTTTAGAGCTTGCAGGCAAAACGGGTTTTGTTAATTACCTGGATGCCCTTGCTAATACACCAACAGCAAAAGGCAATCGCGCTCATCATTCATTCACCTATCTTGAAGGGATCTTTACATTTGGATGGGATATTAATTTCAATTAGGAAAAAATTACGTACAAATAAAAAGGCTATCTCATAGGAGATAGCCTTTCAACTTTTTATTCCTGTATTTATTAGTAGTAACTCAGTTTTAATTCTACTCTTCTGTTCTTCTGTCTGCCAGCTGCAGTATTGTTATCTTCTATTGGCTGGGTTTCTCCGTAGCCAATAGATGTGATACGACCTGCATCAATTCCTTTCTTCACAAAGTAAGCCTTCACTGCATTAGCCCTGTTCTCACTCAATTTCAGATTATTGGCATCAGATCCAACATTATCAGTATGACCTTCAATAGATATATGAAGCTGTGCATCATCTTTCATCAGTTTAGCCACTTCATCAAGGCCCTTGAATGAACGGCTAAGCAGAACATATTTACCTGTTGCAAAGTAGATATTATTAGCTGCGTAGTTCACTTTCTTCACCACTTCTTCTTTGATAGCAGGACAACCCTGGTTTTCAGGAGTACCAAACAGGTTGGGACACTTATCATCTGGATCAGCGATGCCATCACCATCTGTATCAACAAATGGACAACCCTGGTTGCTGATAGGACCAGCCTGGGTTGGACATTTATCCTCTTCATCATTGATATTATCTTTATCCGTATCTGGAACAGGACAACCCTGGTAACGGGCCAGACCAGATACAGTTGGACATTTATCTTCTTCATCATTGATACCATCCTTATCAGTGTCAGGAATTGGACAGCCATCATATTTCTGAAGTCCCGGAACGGTTGGACATTTATCCAAACTGTCAATGATACCATCTTTATCAGTATCAGCCGGAGGAGCTGGTGGCAATGGCTTCAATACAGGTTCATTCTTCTTACCGATTCTTCCGGCAATACCAAACTGGTTGAAGAAATGGTATTGTGTGGTGGTGGTGGTTACCGGAACACGATATTGAGTTGTTATGAAGAGAGCAGCATCATCAAAGAGATTTACCTTGAGGCCAAGACCCGTAGGCAGATAAGCACCAAAATATTTACCACCATACATGCTCGCCCCAATACCAGCGATCAGGTAAGGATTTATGACGTATTTATCAGTCAGCATTTTGTAGTTTATGGTAGCATCCGATTCCAGTAGAAATTTATCTGCAAAGAATGTATGATTGGGAATGGGATAACGAACGAAGGAAGCACCAAGCGTTCCCGCAAAATCAATATGTTCAGTAAGACCTTTAAAATAAGAAAATGCAAGACCGGGAGACATGTCCTTGAATTTGGACCATTGCTTATCACCTAAAACCTTTGAAAGCGAAGTGGAACGGATCTTTTGAGCAGTAGCAAAATCATTCAGGAAAAAACTTACGCCGATAGCAGCAGGCCTTTTGTAGCTGATTGTTTGTCCGAAACTAACAGACATAAACGCACACACGGCCATAATAGCGGCTAAAAACTTCTTCATAAACAAGTAGTTTGGTTTTAAATCTGGACAAAAATAACGGGTATGTACAAAATCCGGAAATAAATTATTCCCCTAATTATCACCCAATTACGCTAAGAAGAAGCACTCAGAAAATTGGCCAGTTAAGGTGTTTTAAACAGGGATTTAATCATCATTTACCAGCAAAATAATGCTCGCGCAGGTATTTGTCTTCCCCGTACATATCCTCATAAAACTGGATCTTCCCATTCTTTGCTTCGCAGGTCATATACCTGATATACACCGGAAGGCGGTTGCGGACATAAATACTGTGCTTTTCTTTCCTTACCAACCAGTTGGTCAGGGAATCCTCAACCGGCGATGGAATTGGTTTATCCTTATAGTCGTATCGAATAATACTATAAGCCAGCTTTTCCCAATCCTGGACCCTCACACAACCATGACTAAGAGACCGTTTGGTTGTTGCGAATAAATAGCGCTGGTTTGTATCATGAAGGTAAACTGCATATTTATTTGGGAAATTAAATTTCAATATACCGAGTGCATTATCATCACCACTACCCTGCACTACCTTATATGGAATGCCTTTGCTGTATTTGAACCAGTTGACTGAATCCACATTTACCTCATCGCCTTTATCATTGATCAGGCTGTATCCCTTTTTAGCCAGGTATCCGGTATTCTTTTTCATTGCCGGCAGGATCTCTTTCACGATAATGCTGGTAGGAATTGTCCATTGAGGATAGGTTACCAGGTCAGAAATGGCACTCGTGAGAACCGGAGTTCTCGTTTGAGGTTTACCGCAAATGATCTTTGAAGTGATCTTTACAGTATCATTTTCCCTGAATTCCATATAATAACGCGGAAGATTTACCCAAACATAGCGATCAGGCATTTTTTCCGGCAGCATTTTATATCGGTCAAGTGTAATGGCTATGCGCACAAACCGGTCACTGTCTGAAGTATTCAATACGCGAATGGTTTCTTCACCTGCAAGGCCATCCTCCGTAATTCCCTGCTTCCGCTGGAAATTTTTGATGGCAACTGAAATAGTTGTTGAATCTGTAAGTGCAGTATCAGAGGTAACCAATCCCTGCTCAAACAATCTTTTCTGGAGGATCTTTTTAAAATCTGGATTTTTCAGTTTCGGAGAAGGTACAACCGTGAACGGACCATAATTGGCACTATCAAGAAATCCAGGTATTGCCTTTTTTAATTCTTCATATCCTTTATGATTGGGCTCAAGCGCATGAAATACGAGCGATAATCCATTATGCAATTGGACCAGCGAAAGCCGGTTCAGATAAAATTCACTGGAAAGAAGGGAATCAGCCCGGAGCGTAACGCTGTCTTTCGGCAGTCTTCCAAGTTTCAGATCTTTTACTACATGCATGAATGCATCTGTCAGTAACAGATCAGCATTTGCCCAAAGAACAGGGTCATTCTTTGCTTTGTCAGAAAATTGATCGGCCTTGAACTGGTCCCTGATAGAATCAAGTGATGCGTAATGATAATCCTCAGGGAAAAGGCCATACAATTTTGCCTCCTGGATAAAATACATCATGGAATCACCCAGGGGTCTCAGGTTTTGTTGCTTACTCCAAACCGGCGTAAAATTATTCTTTGCGTAAACCTGCTGAACCAGGCTGTCGTATTCAAGTCGATGGTAACCATCAATAGAGCCATTATTTTCAGCAGAAAAATCAAGTGAACTTTTGAGTATCTCGGTTATTTTAATACCAAGTTGGGCAGGGTTAACTACTATATCAGTTCCAGGCGCAGGCGGCTTTTTAACGCTCTTACATGCCGAAAAAAGCAAAACGGAAAAAAGAATAACAGGGAAATAAAAACACCGATCTTTTCTGGTCATAGTTGGCATGATGTACTCCAAACGAACTTTTTAGCTAAGTTTACGAATATAAAGCGGAATGGTCACAGTCTCTAAAATAAGAAAACGGATTTTTGCCTGGCCCCTACTGGCGCTTCTTTTCACCCAGATCTCAGCCACCTGGGTGGCGGCGCAAGATACTGCATCCAAACGACCTTTGGTAACCGCGAAATTACCCGCCTATAAACGTCAGGTAAAGGACGATCCCAACAAGGAAATGGTTGAATTGAAGACCCTGGGCTCCGGTATCATTTATGACCTTAGGTACGCAACAATTAACAATTTCATGCACCGGCTGATGTACCCCGAAAATACAGATCTGACCTTCCTCCGACGGCCTGTGGCGGATTCATTGCAGAAGGTGTTGAATGAATTGAAAGATAAAGGCATCGGCCTGAAGATCTTTGATGCATACCGCCCGTATTCCGTTACAGTAAAGTTCTGGGAGCTGGTACATGATGAGCGTTATGTGGCAAATCCGGCCAGGGGAAGTGGTCATAACCGGGGAACCGCTGTTGATCTTACCCTAATCCGGTTAACTGATAATACCGAACTGGATATGGGTACGGGTTTCGATAATTTCACCGATTCGGCTCATCATAGTTTCACCGCATTCTCCCCGGAGATCATGGCCAACAGGAGTTTGCTGAAAAGTACCATGGAAAAATATGGGTTCAGGGCATTCGGTACTGAATGGTGGCATTATTACCTTGCCAACCAGAGCATTTATGAAGTGCTGGATATCCCGTTCAAAAAATTAAAGAAGATTTTATAGTGGAACTACCTCAATTACAGCATCTGCATTGATCAGTCCATAAATATGGGGGTATGTATCCTGGGTAGATGGTGACCATTCCTGGATGTAACGGCTTTTCAGTTTATCAGTATTGATAACCAGCTTTACCAAATCACTCTGTCCTTTAAAATATCTTTCTAATACGCCAGCTACCTGGTGTGCTTCACTGCAATGTATAAACCCTTCCTCTTTAAAAGACGGATGTTCATATTCTCCTTTCTGTTTAGCTTCATTCCAGGCTTTAGAAGATGTGACGTGGTAGATAATTGGCATAATCGTTAGCACATTTGCAATCAAGATACAACTCTCCTGATTTTTTGTTCAAGGAGAAATAAATCCACCAGGGCCAATGCTGTAGCTGCTTCCAGGATCACTGGAGCACGAAGAGCCACACAAAGATCATGTCTGCCCTTTACAGAAAAATTTTCAACCTTGCCTGTATCCCAATTCAAACTGTTCTGCTCTTTTGGAGTGGATGCAGTTGGTTTGATGGCAATGCGGAATACCAGTTCATTGCCATTGGTTATACCGCCAACAATACCGCCTGCATTATTTGTACGTGTTTTGCCTTCCATATTTTCAATGGCATCATTGTGCTGAGTACCGAACATTTTTGCGGCAGCAAATCCTGCCCCGAATTCAATTCCCTTTACTGCAGGAATAGCAAAAGCAATATGTGCGATCTGTGATTCAACTGAATCAAAGAAAGGTTCACCTAATCCAGTAGGCAATCCATTTACGCGACATTCAACCAGGCCACCCACAGAATCCTTTGCATCAATCGCTTTCTGTAATCCTTTTTCCAGATCGGCCTCTCCTCCTATCTCAATAACCTCTGCAGTTATTGTAACTCCCTGCATTAGCTTTTTGGCAATAGCTGCTGCTGCAACCATTCCAGTAGTTAATCTTGCACTGAAATGTCCCCCACCCCGGTAATCTTCATTACCACCATATTTCTGGTGAGCTACCATATCTGCATGTCCGGGACGTGGAAAGCTTCTTTGCTTTTCATAATCCGCACTGCGGGTATTATTGTTTTCAAAGAAAATGCTAATAGGAGCACCAGAGGTTTTACCATTAAACAATCCACTTTTAAAAAAAGGATAATCTGCTTCCTGCCGTGGAGTGGTGCCTTTCTGCTTTCCACCTTTACGTCTTTCGAGATCAGGTAATAGATCCTCTTCAGTTAAAGGAAGTCCTGCAGGTACCCCATCTATAACAATACCTACTGATTCACCATGTGATTCACCAAAAATGGAAACGCGGAATATGCGGCCGAAAGAATTCATTCGAACTTATATTTTGATGTTTTATTTCCGAGATTGGCACCCAGCCTTTTCAGGTCATCATAAAAATCAGGATATGATTTTTTTACAGCCTGGGCTTCTTCTATAACTGTTTCGCCATCTGCTTTTAGTGCTGCAACTGCACAGGCCATTGCAATGCGGTGATCATGGCGGGAATGAACCTGGGCTCCTTTTATTTTACTACCACCCTGGATGATCATCCTGTCGCCATCCAGCTCAATACTAACTCCCATTTTCCCAAACTCTTCCTGCAAAGTAAGTGCACGATCACTTTCCTTGTGCGCCAGTCGGCTTACACCTTTAATGATAGTTTGTCCTTTACAATAAGAAGCAAGCGCAACTAATGGGGGAAAAAGGTCAGGACTATCGGTTGCATCATATTCAAATCCATTCATTTCAACAGGATGTAGTTTGATACCCTTGGCTTCAATAGCAATTCCTGCATTGGCAGCCATTAATGCATCTACTATTCCTTTATCCGCCTGGGTAGAGCTCATATCAAGTCCTCTGATTGTTATGGGACCTGCAATTGCACCTGCTACTAACAGGAATGCTCCGCCGCTCCAATCGCCTTCAACAGTATATTGTCGCTCTGATACTGTGATTGATTCTGATTTTGCAGGGAAGTAGAACTCTTCATAGTTCTTATTTTCTGGTACAGCAAAGCCGTATTGCTTCATCACATCCAGCGTTAGATCAATATAGGGCCTGCTCTTCAGGTTAATGACCCTGATGGATACATCCTTTGCACCAGCAGCCGCATACGCGAATAATAACCCGGTGAGGAACTGGGAACTCAATCCGCCATCCACTTCAATATTGGCAGGTTTTAGTGGGCCCTTTATTACCAGCGGCAATTTTCCTTTATTGCTCCTTACACTCACTTTTAATTTCGGTAAGATCTCATCAAAAAAATCCATTGGCCGCGTAACAAGACTGCCAGATCCATTAACAGTAATCTCCTTATTGCTTAATGCTACCAGCGGAGTGAACATCCGGATACTTAATCCACTCTCTCCACAATTAATTTCATCAGTAACAGGTTGAACACCATTACTGGTAACCTTTACCTCTTCCGCAGCAATTTCAGTTTTTGCACCCAGGCGTTGTATGATATCCAATGCTGCCAGGTCATCATTGCTATGACCAGGGTTTTGAATAGTAACAGTTCCTTTATTCAACAATGCCGCAGCACAGGCTCTCTGCATGGAGCTCTTGGATGCAGGCGCCAGTATATTTCCTTTCAATTGAGATGGCTGAATGGTAACTTTCATGCTCTACAGTGTCTTTTAAAATTTACTGATGATCTGTTCCAGTTTCTGCAAGGGGATCTGTTTTACAATTCCCTTACCAATCTTATCCAGTAAAATATAATTCAATTCCTTTCTTTCTCTCTTCTTATCCATTTTCATCACATCAAATACCTTCTGTTTATCAAAAGAGAACTCAGTTGGTAAATTATATTTATTCAGCGCGGAGATAACTCTTTCGGTTTCTCTGAAACCACAAAGCTCTTCAGAGATATAACATGCATAAGCCATGCCAATGGAAATAGCCTGTCCATGTGAAAGTTCATACTGGTTCTCGAGTGCGTGGCCCAATGTATGTCCAAAGTTCAGCAGCTTCCTGTCTCCTTTTTCAAACTCATCTTTCTGTACCACTTTGCTTTTTATGATCACATTCCGCTCGATCAGCTCACAAATTGCAACCTTTTTGTTTTGCCAGGTTTTCAATGTACTGGTCTCAAGGTCACGGAACATAGCTGCATCTTTAATACAGGCGTGTTTGATGATCTCCGCAAACCCGTTCTCCCATTCATTCTGGGGAAGGGTGTTCAGGAAAACCATATCATGCAATAAGAATTTTGGCTGGCGAATAATCCCTACCATATTCTTATAAGGACCCACATCAATGCCATTCTTTCCTCCAATAGATGCATCAACCAGTGCAAGGATAGAGGTAGGAATAAATCCGAATGGGATACCTCTCATGTATACTGATGCCGCATAGCCGGTAATATCAGTGATCACGCCTCCTCCTACACCAATGAGGGTTGTCTTCCTGTCTGCCTGCATCCCGATCAATTCTTCTATCACTGCATCAACAGTTGCCTGTACCTTGAATTCTTCACCGGGTTTTAGTACGATGGTATTACATCCCTTGAACCGTTTGGCATGATGCCCATAGATATTTTCATCTGTAATGATGACCGCATTCTTCAGATCCACGATCTTCTTTAAATGCGATATCCCATAAGCCAAATAATAATCGACTGTTGACGTTGAAAACCTATAAGACAATTTCCGCATGAAGGGCTATTTAGGAATCAAGCACTTTTTTCTGGTGATTGATACTTTCCATGTGGACTGCATCAAAATACTTGGTGATGAATTCTTTGCTCAAGCCAATCTTCTCACCTTTGGCAGTTGCCCTTTCCAGGATCTCGTTCCAACGATTGGTTTGAAGAATGGTGATATTATTTGATTTCTTATATGCACCGATCTTTTCAGCGATCTTCATACGCTGACTGAGGATCTGCATCAATTCATCATCCAGGTGGTTGATCTGCTGACGTAATTTCTCGAGGGCAGCATGGTACTCTTCAGAGTTAACATCCTCTTTTCTCCAGATGATAGTTTCCAGCATTTCTTTCAGGCGCTCAGGAGTAACCTGCTGTTTGGCATCACTCCATGCATTATCAGGATCAATATGGCTCTCGATCATCAATCCGTCATAATCCAGGTCAATCGCCTTTTGCATTACATCCAGCAGGATATCACGGCGACCGCAGATATGAGAAGGATCATTAATAATGGGCATACCCGGATGCTTCAGTTTCATATCAATGGCAAGATGCCACATAGGTGCATTACGGTATTCGGTATTACCATAGGAGGAGAATCCACGATGGATCAAACCGATCTGTTTGATACCTGCACGTGCTACTCTCTCCACAGCTCCACTCCAGAGTTCCATATCAGGGTTCACCGGGTTCTTGATCAACACGGGAACATCCACTCCGCGAAGTGCATCTGCTACTTCCTGTACACTAAAAGGGTTTACTGTTGTACGGGCACCGATCCATAATACATCCACATCAAATGTCAATGCATCCTGAACCTGTTTGCCGGTTGCAACTTCTACAGTGGTTGGAAGTCCGGTCAGTTTCTTTGCCTGTTGAAGCCAGGGTAATCCTTTGGCACCAATGCCTTCAAACATTCCGGGCTTTGTACGCGGTTTCCAGATACCAGCGCGAAGCATATTTACTTTGCCTGTTGCGGCGAGTCGTTGTGCAGTAGCTATTACCTGCTCCTCTGTTTCAGCGCTGCAGGGCCCGCTGATGATCAACGGCCGCGTATTCCATGCCTGCTGTGTGGCTGAATTTGTTGTTTGTTGTGCTGCTTGCATATTGTTGTATAATTTGTAAAGTTATTTATTAAGTTTCGAAACCATTCCTATTTAATAATACGTCTGATCCTGTTGGCGTTCTCCATTAATTCCCAGAGATAATCACTGTTCTCTTTCTCCAGGCAGGCCTTGAATTTCCTTAACTGGGAAATATGTTCATTTAAAACATCCAGGATATTCTCCCTGTTCTGCATAAAGATGGGCGCCCACATGGATGGATTACTTTTTGCCAGACGAACCGTACTTTCAAAACCTGCAGAAGCCAACTCGAATATGGCATTGTCCTCTTTCTCTTTCTCAAGTACTGTGTTTGCAAGGGCAAATGAAGTAATATGCGATATATGACTGATATAGGCAGTGTGCATATCATGGTCCTTGGCATTCATATAAAGAATATGCATTCCCAGCTCACGATAGATCTTTTCAATAGTATCAACTGCCTGTTGATCTGATCTTTCCTTTTCACAGATCACGCAGGCGCGTCCTGCAAAAGCATTCTTTACTGCAGCTTCTGGCCCACTGTATTCAGTACCCCACATTGGGTGGCTGGCCACAAACCGGCTGCGCATGGGATGATCAGCTAATGCAGCACACAAAGCTTCTTTGGTAGATCCTGCATCTGCTACGATCTGCTTATCAGTTACCAGGTCCATGATAGTTTGCATAACAGGGAGCGTGGCATCAACAGGAATAGCCACATAGATCAGATCACTTTTCTTAACAGCTTCTTCCAGAGGGAGCGCTTCATCAATCAGGCCAAGCTCGATGGCCTTTTTGCTGCTGGCTTCCGTACGGCTTACCCCAATGATATTCCTAGCAAGACCTTTTTCTTTCAGACCAAGCGCAAAGGAGCCGCTGATAAGACCTACTCCTACTATGGTAACATTTCCAAACATAAATTCCTGGATGGTTTATTGTCTGATCTTTTTTATTCGTTCAATACTTTCGCTGATCTTTTCTTCCGTACTGCAAAGACTTACACGCACGTAATTTTTTCCAGCATCACCAAATATGCCGCCCGGAGTAATGAATACACCGGCCTTATACAATACTTCATCACTCAACACATATCCATCTTTGTAATTGCGTGGGATGGACGCCCAAACAAATAACCCTGCCTGTGTTGGTGAATAATTACATTCCAGCAGATCCAGCAATTCAAATACTTTATTTCTTCTTGCACGATAAGTCCTGTTTACTTCATCCTGCCATTCTTTTCCGAGTGATAATGCTTTTGCAGCTGCCAGTTGAAGAGGCAGGAACATACCACTATCCATATTGCTCTTGAACCGTAACACCTCTTCAATTCTCTCTTTGGCTCCACAAAGCATACCTACACGCCATCCTGCCATATTATGGGATTTGCTAAGGGAGTTTAATTCTACTGCAGTATCCTTTGCACCGGGAATATTCAATAGGCTTGAAGGATTATCATTTAAGATAAAGCTGTAAGGGTTATCATGAACAATCAGAATATTATGCTTTTTCCCAAACGCTACCAGTCTCTCAAACAGGTCTGATGTTGGTAATTGCCCCGTAGGCATCTGGGGATAATTTACAAACATCAATTTCACCTTACCCAGTTTCTTCTTATCTAATTTTTTGAAATCGGGTTCATAATTATTCTTCTCCTTCACCTCATAGCTCATGCATTTACCGCCGGCCAGCTTTACCGCACTCTGGTAAGTTGGGTAACCAGGATCAGGCACCAGGGCCTTATCTCCATTCTCCAGGTAGGTCATACAAATATGCATGATGCCTTCCTTACTGCCGATCAGAGGTAATATTTCATTATCAGCATCCAGTGTTACTCCATACCATCTGTTATACCACTCACTGATCGCTTTTCTCAAAACCGGGGAACCTTTATAAGATTGATAAGCATGTACATTTGGTTTGGCGCTTTCTTCCTGCAGGGTTTTGATCACATCAGGATGTGGTGGAAGGTCAGGACTGCCAATACCCAGATTGATGACCTGCTTACCCTGTTTATTCAATTCATCTATCTCTCTCAATTTCTTTGAGAAATAGTATTCGCCAATTCCCTCTAATCGTTTGCTTGTTTTCATTACTTTAATATTCTTCAGTGCTTTATTTATTCCATATCCCCCGCTTATAAACACCATATACTTTTAATTCAGCTGTCAGTGGTTTTATTTTTTTGATCACGCTGAAAAATTGTTCCGGTGATTCAAACTCCATATCTGCATGGAAGCTGTATTTAAAATCGCTTCCGGGAATAGGAAAACTTTGCAGCTTGCTGAGATTGATCCCATCATCAGCAATGCGGGTCAGCACTTTTGCGAGGCTGCCCTTTGAGTGATCTGTATGGAAATAAACCGATGCTTTATCAGCATTATCCACCTCAACGGTTGTTCCCTCGGGCTGAAGCACCAGGAAACGTGTATAGTTGTTCTTAAGTGTATGAATGTTTGGAGCGATGATATCGAGGTCAAATAATTCAGCCGCGAGTTTACTTGCTATGGCTGCTATATGTTTGCTTTTATGCTGGTGAACATGTTTGGCGCTTAAAGCTGTGTCTTCTGTTTCTACAAGTTTCCATTTGTACTGATCCAGAAAATCATGGCATTGCTGAATGGCCATGGTATGAGAGTGAACTTCACGGATCTCGTCCAGGGTTACACCGCGGTTTGCCATCAGGTTCTGCCTGATCTGCAGGTAAACCTCTCCGACTATAACAAGATTTGATTTTTGAAGAAGATGATAATTAGGAAGGATACTACCGGCAATTGAGTTTTCGATGGCCATTACTCCGCCCTGGCTTTCTTTGCCGTTGGCTGCGAGTTTAACTACCTCGCGAAAGGTAGCACAGGGAATAACGTTTGCATCTTTACCAAAGAACTGGCGCGTGGCTTCCTGGTGAAAACTGCCTTCATAACCCTGGATCGCGTAGCCCATCTGAGGTTTGGCTGTTGCTGATGCAGTTTCTGTTTCTGCCTGTGTATTATCCTTTTTAGGTACCATCTGATTATTCCTTAAAAAAGGAATCCCGGCCGTTTGGCCGGGATTCTTATGTTGAGTTTAGTTTTTCGCTTATTTGACTTTCAACAAAAGCATTCCCGGCTTCATTCTAAAATAAAAGAAGTAAAAATAAAAGCTGGTAAATGTTTGTGCGATTGTCATCAGGGCAAATATAAACTACTCTATCTTTTTGAACAATTTTAATTTGTTATTTTCTGCCGCCCGATTCAGCATCATTCATCCTGATCTTGCGTCCCCTATAATTCTTGCCATCAATGGAACGGATCATTTTCTTGGCGGCGCCAGCTTCAATCTCAATCCAGCTGTTCATTTCCTTCATGTCTATTCTACCCAGGACTTCTTTTTTCAGATCACTCATATCCAGTATGAACTGAAGGAAACTGGCTTTATAAAAGCCATCCTTGGTACCCAGATTCACAAACAAGCGTTGGTAATTTCCGCCTCTCGCCTGACCATCTCTTTGACCAAAACTTCTTCCCCTTGCAGTATCTCTTTGTGCGCCTCTTTCTCCGCGTTCCGGCCTTCTTTCTTCACGCATATTCAGGTCGGCAGCATTTTCATAATACTTAAGGAAACGGTCAAATTCCAGGGCAGCTACCCTTTGCAGGATCTCTTCTTTTTCAACGTTGGCGAACTTCTCCCTCAGTACAGGAAGATAGGCTTCATACTCACCATGACTGATATCTGCCTGTAACATCTTATCAATAAAATGAAAGAACTGTTTACGGCAAACATCCTTGCCTGAAGGAATATCCATTTTATGAAAACGGGTATTCATCAGTTTCTCGATCTGGCGAAGTCGATATATTTCTTTCGGTGTTACAATTGAAATGGAGATACCACTTTTACCTGCACGGCCGGTACGGCCACTACGGTGAGTGTATACCTCAGTATCATCCGGGAGTTCATAATTGATCACATGGGTTACACCCTGCACATCAATACCACGTGCAGCCACATCTGTTGCAATGATCAGTTGAATGCTTTTATCACGGAACAGGCTCATTACCTTATCACGCTGTTGCTGGGTAAGATCACCATGTAATGGTTCTATATCATACCCTTCTCTTGTCAGCTGTTCAGCAATATCCTGTGCATCTGCTTTTGTGCGGGTGAAAACGATACCATATAAACCGGGATTAAAATCAATGATGCGCTTCAGGGTTTCGTACCTGTTCACATGCTGAGTAACGTAATACTGATGATCAATGGTAGAAGCGCCGGCATTCATTTTACCAATGGTTACTTCTACCGGTTGCGTCATGTAGCGTTTGCTCACCTGCCTTATCTCCGGTGGCATGGTTGCACTGAATAACCAGGTACTCTGGCGAACAGGTGTGTTCTTAAGAATGAATTCAATATCATCCTTGAATCCCATGTTCAGCATTTCATCAGCTTCATCCAGTACAACGTAATGGATCTTTTCCAGGTTGATCGCCTTTCTTTCAATTAGATCAATCAGGCGTCCTGGCGTGGCAACTACAATATGAGTTCCTTTCTTCAGACTTCTGATCTGCTCCCCAATGGAGGTACCGCCATAAACAGCGGTAACATTAATATGGTCCTTTTTATTTTTAAACCCGCCCAGGTCGTTAGCTATCTGCAGGCAGAGCTCACGGGTTGGGCAGATGATCAATGCCTGTGGGAATTTATCTGCTTTATTGATCAGCTGGAGTAATGGTAATCCGAAAGCAGCTGTTTTACCAGTACCCGTCTGGGCCAGTCCTACAAAGTCTTTGGTACCCCTGAGCAATACCGGGATTGCTTTTTCCTGTATGGGGGTTGGCTGGGTGAAACCCAGCGCCTGTATTGAATGCAATAAACCTTCTTCAATACCTAATGATTCAAACGTGGTCACTAATTCGGGAATTTTGTTTAAGGCGGCAAAGGTAACTTATTAAAAGCTAAGTTCCGGGTAATCAGGATTAATTAAATAAAAGGGAGAATTGTCTGATTAAAACAGAAAAGCCACCCTAACGGATGGCTCTTCAATTGCTTGCCTTTATAACTAACTAATTATTTCTTAGCACCAGTATCAGCTTTAGGCATAGTGTCAGCGTGATGCATTGTGTCAGCAGCAGCAGCAGCGGCAGCAGCAGCAGCGCTGTCAGCTGAACGGATAGAATCTGCAATACGTGCTGAATCAGCAGCAGCATCAGTTGTAGAAGCTTCGTTGTTACAAGCTACAAAGCCTAAACTGGCAACAGCTAAAACGATAAAAAGCTTTTTCATTTGTTTGTGAGTTTTTTTGATTTTGTGAAATATTTCAGGACTTTATACCCCGGCATGGTAAAAGGTAACCCGGTTTTTTAAAGTTTTTTTTTAACACTCCCGGAGGGTTACTATTTTTAAAAAACCGTATTAAATAGCGGATAGGTGAAACAAGAGCACAACGAAAAAATCTTACTGCAAGGATTAGCCAGAAACGATAAAAAGGCCGTTGAAACGATCTACCGGGACAATTATGGTATGGTTCAGGCCTTGATTATCAACAACAACGGTACTACAGACGATGCCCGAGACGTATTCCAGGAAACTATGATAGTTCTTTATGAAAAGGCCCGTTCGGGGACTTTTGAGCTCCACTGCCAGATCAAGACGTATGTGTATTCGGTAAGCAGGCGCCTGTGGCTCAAGAAGTTACAGCAATCCAAACGATACACTTCTGACTTTGGAGACCCGGATTCAGTGGTTCCTGTGGAAGATGACCTGGAAGACCACCTGAAAAGGGACCAGGAGTTTGGGATGATGGAAAAAGCCATCCAGGGACTTGGAGAACCCTGTAAAAGCCTTTTAGAAGCCTTTTATATAGAAAAGAAGAACATGCAGGAGATAGCTTCGGATTTTGGGTATACCAATGCAGAGAACGCCAAGACCCAGAAATACAAGTGCCTCATGCGCCTTAAAAAGATATTTTTTAGTCACTATAAAAACGGAACCCAGTGATGAATGAGTACAACGATATAACCATCCTCGACGCTGTTGAACGCTACATCCGCGGTGAAATGAATCCGGATGAACGCCTCCATTTTGAAAACCTTCGCAAATCAAATGGTGAGATTGATCAGTTGGTAGTTGAACATACGCTCTTCCTTCAGCAGATGAACCGGTTCAGTGAATGGCAGAAATTCAGGAATACCCTCCATAATGTGCATACTGATCTTTCAGATAAGGGTGAGATACAGGATGGCCTGAAGTCTAAAGCAAGGATTGTTTACCTGTGGAATAAATATAAAAGAGTTACGGCTATTGCCGCTTCTATTGCTGGCATTACAGCTTTAACAATGAGCGTACTGGTTTGGTCAGTTTCTCCCAAACATTCTACTGATGCGATTGAAAAATTAAGCAGAAAGGTGTTTGTTAATGAGGTGAAGCAGGATATGATCAAGGAAGATGTGAAGGGATTAAAGAACCAGAACTTTGCAACTCCCAGGAAAGACGTATTATTCAATTATAAAACTGCAGCTACAGGATTTTTGATCGATCCCAAAGGGCTTATGATCACCAATGCCCATGTGGTTTCTAATTCAAATAATATCCGAATATTCAATTCAAAGGGTGAACAGTTCAATGCCTTTGTTGTACAACTGGATATCTCACGTGATGTTGCCATCATCAAGATAGATGATCCTAAATTCAAACCATTCAGTTCCCTTCCTTATGGAATTCGCAAAGGGAATTCTGAATTGGCAGAACCTGTGTTTACACTTGGTTTCCCAAGAGATGAAATAGTTTATGGCGAAGGTTACCTGAGTGCCAGAACTGGTTTCAATAACGATACGCTAAGTTGCCAGATTGCTGTTCCGGCTAATCCCGGGAATAGCGGTGGGCCCGTTTTTAATCACGAAGGTGAAGTCATCGGTATCCTTACCGGAAAACAAACCGAAGCCGATGACGTGGTATTTGCGATCCAGTCGAAATACATCTACCAGGCTGTTGACAATGTGAAGAAGAACCCTATTTACCAGAATGTGAAGATCAATTCCAAAGCAAACAATCTCGCCGGCCTCAGCAAGCAGCAGCAGGTGAAGAAGATCGAAGATTGTGTGTTTATGGTAAAGGGTGACTAATTTTTATTTTATCTATTGATTACTTCTCCCACAGTTTTGGAGGATATTCTCCCGCCTTGATCAGGTCATTCAGACTTTTCTCTACGAAAGGTGCATCTTCCTTATAGGTCACTCCAAACCAGTTTGAACTGGTTGGAACTACCTCTACCCTTCCGCCTTCCTTAATAAACTGATCAGCCACAATGGGAATGAAGAATTCCGCTTTAGGCTCGTGCGCGTGCTTTTGCAGGAATTCACGAAATACCTGCTGTGTATAATTGAAGAAAGTAGGATGAAAACACCAGAAGTTCATTGATACTCTTGTATCCAATGGCAATTCCTTCGGCTCCTGTCCATCATCACAAACAATTTTGCCATCTTTTTTGCTGATATTAAGTCGCTCATTGATGGAAACCAGATTACCAATATTATCAAGCGTGCATACCCCGCGATTGACTGTTCCATAATCAGAAAGCGTTCTCAGCAGATCATATCCAATGATAGCATAATTGGATTCAGTAGCATCATTCTTTAAAAAATCAAAGGCAGCTTCAAAAGCATTGCGTCCATAAAAATCATCCGCATTGATAACAGCAAATGGCTCATTCACCACATCCTGGGCGCAAAGCACAGCGTGTGCTGTACCCCATGGCTTTTTGCGATCAGCCGGAATTGCAATGCCTTCAGTGAAATTCTCGAGCTCCTGGAATACATATTCAATCTTCACTTTCCCCTTCAGTTTGGGTTCAAATATCTGCCTGAAATTATCAGCAAATTCCCTGCGAATGATAAATACCACTTTCGTAAAGCCAGCCCGGATTGAATCGTAAATGGAATAGTCCATAATTGTTTCACCGCCGGGTCCAAAGCCCTGTATTTGTTTCATACTGCCGTAACGACTGGCCATACCAGCCGCTAATATCACCAATGTTGCTTCCATGGTACTTTTAATTTGGCCACGAAATTAAACTAATTTCACTTTGAATGCAATGCACTATTGATCAGGTTTCATCTTTTTTTAATACAGCGCTTGATGTATCAGTATTAAGGCTGGACAAGATCCATCCTGTTGTCTCCGGCAATAAATGGTTCAAGCTGCGCTATTACCTGGAAGATGCCAAAGCAAAGGGTAAAAAATCCATTCTCACATTCGGAGGGGCATGGTCCAATCATATCATTGCTACCGCAACAGCCGGGAAAATGAAAGGCTTCACTACAATTGGTATTATTCGCGGAGAAGAATCGCCGGACCTTTCACCCACATTGCTCAATGCGAGAGCACAGGGAATGCAACTGGTATTTATTCCCCGCAATGAATACAGTGAAAAGAATATTCCTGCCGAATTCAGGAATGACCAACATTATATCATTCATGAAGGCGGTTATGGTGAGCTTGGCGCTGCAGGTGCTGCCACCATTCTGGATGAGGTGACAGAAAACTATACTCATTTTTGCTGTGCTGTAGGCACGGGTACCACGGCAGCAGGAATTGCAAATGCTGCAAAAGGAAACAGGGTGATTGCCATTAGCGTATTGAAGAATAATCACAGTCTGAATGGGCTGATTGAAGCATTATTGGCTCCGGGGGTGCCAGCTCCTGAATTGGTTCACGACTACCATTTTGGGGGATATTCCAAGTATCAGCCGTCTCTTTTACAGTTCATGAATGAGCTTTACCAGCATACGCAGATACCAACCGATTTTGTCTATACGGGCAAGTTGTTTTACGCGGTGAGAGACCTTATTCAGAAAAACTTTTTCCCCTCAGGAAGCCGGATCTTACTTATACACAGCGGAGGATTACAGGGGAATTTATCATTGCGCAAAGGAACGTTAATGTTCTGATTTTCTAAGATTGTGCATTATCTTTGGAGCTCACCCGTGAAAGAATCCATGATCCTTTTTCGTTTTCGTATTATGAAAAAACTGACCCTGTTATTCTTCCTGGCTTCCCTTGTATTCTGCAAGCATACACTTGCACAGGATACGCTTCCCAAATTCTCATTACGTAATGTGGGTGATAAAAGGATCGTGGTGGAATGGCAAAACCGTTTCCAGGACATCAGGCAGATCAGTATCCAACGCTCTACAGACAGTACACGCAATTTCAAGACCATCCTCACCGTGGCCGATCCGGAACTTCCCGCAAACGGATACCTTGATAAGAATGCCCCCGCTGATAATATGTTTTACCGCCTTTATATTATGCTTGATAAAGGTGTATTCCTTTTTAGTAATTCCAAAAGACCTGTGCTGGATACGGTAGAGATTGCTGCACGGAAGCAGGGAATCAAGATCAGGCCGGATAATCCCAATCTTGTTCAGACGATTACATCAGATAGCGGCTTTGCCGGACCACAGGTAAATGGAAACGTCAATAATATCAACCTGGGTACGCGCCCTAAACCTGTTGAACAATGGGTGCCCTCCAAATTTGTATATACCCTGAAAGATGGGATTGTACGTATTACCTTACCCGAAGACGAAAAGAAATACAGCATCAAGTTCTTTACCATGAAAGATGAATTCCTTTTTGAACTGAAGGATATTAAAGAAAAAAGTTTCAAGATAGACAAGGCTAACTTCTACAAAGCCGGCTGGTATAAATTTGAATTAGTGGAAGATGGAGAAGTGAAAGAAAAGAACAGGTTCTATCTCCCTAAAGAATTTTAATACTTATTCCTCTTTCAACTTTACATCAAATACTTTTTCGAAATTCCTTTTCACGCGTTGCTTTGCCCCCTCAAAATCCACGCGTTCACCCAATTCCTTTTCAATTGAAGTAACCTGCTTGTTCTGAATACCGCAGGGGATTATGAAATTGAAATAATTGAGGTCTGTATTTACATTAAGAGCAAAGCCATGCATGGTAACCCAGCGACTGGATCGAACACCAATGGCACATATCTTCCTTTCCTTTCCTCTGACTGAAGGATCGATCCACACCCCCGTTTCACCCACAGAACGTTCTCCCTTTATACCATATTCAGCAAGCGTAAGAATGATGGTCTCTTCCACATTGCGTAGGTATTTCCCTATATCTGTATAGAATTTCTCCAGGTCAAGAATTGGATATCCTACAATCTGTTGAGGTCCGTGGAAGGTAATATCACCACCTCGGTTGGTATGAAAATATTCAATGCCCCTGGCTTTCAGATTTTCTTCGCTCAGCAACACATTGCCCGCATTCCCACTCTTCCCAAGAGTGTAAACGGGAGGATGTTCTACAAAAAGGAGATGATGATCTGTAGAAAGAGAATCTATCAGGGTAACAGGAGATCCGGCATCTGTTTGATTAGGAGATTGAGAGGAGGATTCCGCCAAATTGCGGAGTTGTGCTTTTGTAGCCACATTTCTTTGCAACAGCTCTTCCTGGTAATCCCAGGCATCCTTATAGGGCATCTGGCCAAGGTCCTTAAATATCACTTCCTGCATACTCATAATTCTAACAAAATTCAAAATTACCAACAAAATCCCATCCTTTACCTTTGCCCAAAACGGTCAATTTTCAATGTCACAGCAATTGCCAAAAGAGCAGCCGGACGAGCAGGATATCAATGAGAGCAGTGATGAATTATATGAAAGATTCAGCTTCAAAACCGATAAGGGACAGGAGCCACTGCGCATTGATAAGTACCTGACGAACAGGATAGAAAGAGCCACCCGTAATAAGTTGCAGCAAGCTTTGAACGCAGGTATGGTATTGGTTAATGGCAAGCCGGTCAGACCCAATTACAAGATCAAGGCACTGGATGAGATAATTGTGTATTCAGATCTGAACCCCGAAGAAACTGATGTTGTTCCGGAAGAACTACCTCTGAGCATTACCTACGAGGATACCGACCTGATGTTAATTAACAAACCACCCGGCATGGTGGTTCACCCTGGCAGTGGGAATTATACCGGTACCTTATTAAATGGAGTTGCCTGGTATTTGCGGAAACAAAATCCATCTCTCACGGAAGAAACATTACCTCGTTTTGGATTGGTGCACCGGATAGATAAAAATACAAGTGGTTTGCTGGTACTGGCAAAAACTGATACAGCCATGCGAACCCTGGCTAAACAGTTCTTTGATCATACCATCAGTAGAAAATATAATGCCCTGGTTTGGGGCGATCTTCAACAGGATGAGGGTACTATTGTTGCACATGTGGGCAGGCACCAGCGATTCCGCAAATTATTTGAAGCTTATCCCGAAGGCGATCATGGAAAAGATGCTATCACGCATTATAAAGTAATTGAACGTTTCGGATATGTAACGTTGGTAGAATGTGTATTGGAAACGGGAAGAACGCACCAGATACGTGTGCACATGAAATACATTGGGCATCCGCTGTTCAACGATGATTTTTATGGTGGCGATAAGATTGTGAAGGGAACTGTATACGCCAAATACAAACAGTTTGTAGAGAATTGCTTTGCAATTTGTCCACGCCAGGCATTACACGCTAAAACACTGGGCTTTGTTCATCCTACAACAGGAAAGGATATGTATTTCGATACGCCCTTACCGGATGATATGGAACAGGTAATCGATAAATGGAGAAAATATGTGGCAACTGTTGGTAACAGAACTTCCTGATCATTCCTTAAAATCAAACAGGGTTGCTGTAAACACGCCCCTCTCCCTTTTTTTAAACATCACATCCCAATTGCCATTATACCGTAATGTTTTGGGCACCAGATGACCGTTAAAATGAGTCATCTCTACTTCCATTTGCACATCAAAATCGTATACACCAGCATCATAGCTCATGTGATAATTCCGGGCCAGCACCTCCATGGTCTTTGAATCAAACCAGGTTACCATATCATCAATCACGATCTTATTGCTTTTTCCTTCTTTGCCTTTTACTGAAAAAATATAGCAGGGCCTGCCTTCATAATCACCGTAGTCAATTAAGAAATCATAATACTCAGCAACGTCCGGATCAAATATGTTGATCTTATTTCCGATGAATGGAATGCCAGGTATCTTTTTTCCGGGATTGAAGAACAGGGTCTTTAATTGCTCTTTGTGTTTGGCTGTTCCCGATAAACCCTTAGCATCAAAATTCATCCCTTTCACAATATTATTTTCACCACAAACCTGTCCTTTGGTAAAGAATAATCCCGCGTATAATTCTGCTGTGTAATAATTATAGCTGCCGTTACTATTATAAAAATCTCCCTGGGTCTTTTCATCAGTCACTTCCATTGTTCTGCATCCATTAGTGTGATGCTGAGTGGTCCTGCTTTGCATGCCTGCTTTCTGTTTGCCTTTCTTATCTGTTATGCGGATATCATTGAGCGAAGTGAATCCAAGAATATGCAAAGTGCGGAAGGCTTTGTAGAAGGTAGTATCTTCTTTTACGCGCTGCATGAATTTAGCAACATTGATATCCGTTCCCACTACCACTTCCGAAAGAGAGATCATTTTTGCCAGACGCTCGTTTTCCAGGGAATCCGTTTGGGCCAGGCAGTTACAGCCAATAAATAGTACGAGGATTAAAAGTGGAATTCGGTTCATGATTATTTCTCGGGGAAGAGCATTTTATAATCAACGCTGACCTTCCCTTTAGATATATCATTTAATCGGCCCTTCATTAATTTCCGCTTAAGCGGAGAAATATGATCGATAAATAATTTTCCTTCAATATGATCATATTCATGCAGGATAACCCGTGCTGTAAGGCCTGTGAAGGTTTTCACCTGTGGTTCAAAATTCTCATCCATGAATTCCAGCGTCACTGTTTCATGCCGGTTGATATCCTCCCTGATCTTGGGGATACTAAGGCAGCCTTCATTATAGGACCATTCATCACCATCCAGTTCTACTATATGTGCATTGATGAAAACACCTTTATAGCCGGGTTCATCAGGATAGGCAGATTTTTCATCAGCCTCCATATTGGAGAACATTTGCTCGGTATCCACCATAAAAAGGCGAATATCCCTGTTTACCTGGGGTGCTGCCAGGCCAACGCCGCTGCTGCCATACATGGTTTCCCACATATCAGCAACAAGCTTTTCAATTCCAGGGTATTCCGGCGTGATATCAACAGCCACTTTTCGTAAAACCGGGTGCCCGTAAGCCACAATTGGAAGGATCATGCAGAGTATTGAGTTTTAGGTAAAACCAGCAGCAAAATTATCGATTAAGGGGTTAGCGGCCAAGCCTACTGTAAAGCTTGGGATTGCGAGGCAAGAAAAAACGCTTATTGTGCGTCAGAGCTTTAGATCTGGCGCATATATTCCTGTAATAATATGGTAGCGGCAATTTCATCCACCAGCGCTTTATTACGCCTTTGCATCTTCTTCAGGCCCATGTCCAGCATGGCATCCTTTGCCATTTTGGAGGTAAATCGTTCATCTACTTTTTTAACAGGGATCTGTGGGAAATTTTTCTGGAGTTCTTTAATAAACGCTTCAACAAGAGGGGTAGCGTGGGTATCTGAATCATCCAGGTTTTTGGGTTCGCCGATGATGATCAGTTCTACCTGCTCTTTATTGAAGTAATCTTTAAGATAATTGATCAGTTGCTTTGATTCTACTGTGGCCAGTCCGGATGCAATGATCTGCAATGGATCTGTTACAGCGAGGCCGGTACGTTTAAGGCCGTAGTCTATGGAAAGTATTCGTGCCAATTAAAGACGATGTGTTAGCGTTGAATAGAAAATATCTGAAATAACAAAAATTGCAAAAACAACAGAGGCAATTCCATTAGCTGTCATAAATGCAAGGTTTACACGACGCAGGTCATTAGGTTTTACAACTGAATGCTGGTACACCAGCATCCCCACAAATACTACCGCACCTGCCCAATAAAAAATTCCAAATCTTGCATAAAATCCGGCATATAGGATGCACCCGGCACTTAACAGGTGTAATAATTCCGAAATTCTTAACGCTTTTACTTTGCCAAGCGAGGAAGGAATGGAATATAATTTTTGAGATTTATCAAACTCTTCGTCCTGAAGTGCATATATAATATCAAAGCCACTCACCCAGAATACCACTGCCAGTGAAAATAGAATTGGAAGTAAAGCAAATTGGCCGGTGACGGCGAGGAATGCTCCAATGGGTGCAAGTGATAATCCCAATCCCAGTATTAAATGACAAAGAGGAGTAAACCGTTTTGTATAACTATAACCAAGTACAACAAAAAGCGCTACCGGTGATAAATAAAAGCATAATGGGTTGATGAAAAAAGTGCATAGGATAAACAGCACACAGCTTATGATAGTAAAAAGCAAAACGTTATTGGCTTTGAGAATGCCCGCAGGAATTTCCCGTATGGCTGTCCTCGGATTTTTTGCATCAAATGAACGATCCAAATAGCGATTGAATGCCATGGCAGCGCTACGTGCAAACACCATGCACCCTACTACCAGAAGGAATCTGGGTATAATATCCTCTTTTGCAAGAGATAATTGTGTATAGTTTATATAGGGTCTTCCAAGCACGGTATGCCATCCAGGGACTGTGACATCATAATCCGAATAAAAAAGCCCTATAATGAATCCAATCATCGCAAACGGCATCGCGAAAATGGTGTGAGAGAATTTTATCAGGCTCAGGTAGCTCTTGACTTTGACCATCCTGCAAATGTAAATCAAAGGAAATTATCAGAGGTTAATCCCGGTAATTATCGGGGTCCAATCTGAATCGTACCAGTTCCCAGAGAACTACACCTGCTGCTGTAGCAATATTCAGGGAATGCTTCATTCCCAATTGAGGGATCTCTATACAGCCGTCACATAAAGCGATTGTAGATTGTTCAACTCCCGTAACTTCATTTCCAAAAACAACTGCAATCTTTTCTTTTGGCTCCGGTTGAATGGTATGCAATAAACTACTGCCTTCAGCCTGTTCAACTGCAAAAACTGAATAGCCCTCCCCTCTTAATGTTTCAATGGCCTCAGACGAGGTTTTAAAATACTTCCAGCTAACGGTATCCTCAGCGCCCAGTGCTGTTTTCTTGATCTCCTTATGAGGAGGTTTGGCAGAATAACCAATGATATAGATTGCCTGGATGAGGAAAGCATCAGAGGTGCGGAACACACTGCCCACATTATATGCGCTGCGGATATTCTCTAAAACAACAATAACAGGAATTTTATCCGATTGCCTGAACTCTTCCACAGATTTTCGGCCCAACTCGGCCATGCTTAGTTTGCGCATGCTGCAAAGTAAATGCAAATTGAAGTAATCTGTCAAAGCTGAAGTGCCCACAAGATCAAATCATTAACTTCTTTCTTCAGTCCATTTACGAGGTCATCCTTTCTTTTATGCCCCAGGCGAACAACAACAATATTTTTGGACGGGATGACAATAATATACTGTCCAAGTATTCCCCTGGCATAAAAAACACCTGGATAATAAGGAGCCAGCCACCACTGGTATCCATAATAATTGCATGGCCGGTGACTTTCATCGGGAATATTGCAGGGAGTGATAGATTGTGAATAATAGGCAGAATCAATGATGGCAGTTCCTTTCCATTTACCACTATCCAGCATCAGTTGACCAATGCGGGCAAAATCGCGGGCATTTGTGTTGAAGCAACAATACGCTTTTGCAGTTCCATTTTTATGATCTGTGCTCCAAAGAGCCGCATGCTCTGCTCCTAATGGTTGCCATAGTTTTTCTGAAGCATACTGGCTAAGCGATTTACCCGTTGCCTTTTGCAAGACCAATGCCAGTAATTCCGTATCTCCTGATTTATATGAATGATAAGTACCTGGCTCTTTTACAATCTTTACACTTTTAGCAGCTTTCGGAACATCATTTCCATAATAAGCTTCAGTAGTAACTGAAAGAGGGTTGCTGTATGATTCATCCCAGTTGCTTCCGCTACTCATGGTCAGAAGATCTCTTATTTTCAAATTTGCTGCAAGGCCTTCTTTGTATTCAGGAAGGTAATTTCCTACCGGTTCATCTACTGATTTAATCTTCCCTTCTTTAATGGCTACGCCTACCAGGATGCTGGTTATACTCTTGGCCACGGAAAAAGAACCTGATAAAGAAGATGCATCATAACCATCCCAGTACTTTTCATAAAGCAATGAGTCATTCCTGACAACCAGTACAGCAGTAGTCTTAATCTCTTCCAATAGTTTATTCAGTGCATCGGGAGGAGTTACTTTATTGAATTGCTGAGAAACCGGCCAGGGCTGAGGTGTTGCCGTTCTTACCGTATCATTCGTGAATATTTTATAATCATCAATATCCGCGAAGTTGTAATACACAGCTTTGAACAGGTAGGTTCTTCCGGTTACCAGGGCAAATGCTGAAAATACCACTACGATGAATAAAATCGGAAGGATAAACCATTTGAAGATCTTTTTCATGAAAGGCAAATTGTAAACTGAATATACCGAATAATTGGGCGAAACGAGCTTCCCAAAAGGCCCGGTTGCCGGTATCATCAGCGTCTCATGGTCGATTGATTTAGGTTCGCTAAACCTTGCTAAGCTCATGCTTTACCAAAGCGCTCGGAGCGCTTTGGTAAAGCAAGGCAAATCGAACCAAAATCGAATGAATATCAATCGACGCAGAATCTCTAACCAAATGATAATCAATAAATTTCATGGCCTCCCATTGAAAATCGCTTACTTAAGATTCAGGATTTTTTTGTCTTTGGGATATTTCACTGAATAAGCGAACCTGTATTTGCGGCTTTCGCCTGGTTTTAGGGCCACTTTCCAGGTGATTACTCCGGTTTCCTGATTAACCATCGCTTCAGTGCTTTCCTCCAGTTTTACCTCTACCTCTTTGATGGTACTGAGTGGATACTGGTCCTTTAAGAGAAGATTGATATCTGTGAGTTTATTGTTCTTAACAGTGATCTCGTAAGTAAATGTTTGCCTGCTATCCTTGCCACTTGTTTTCAGACTGCTCATTTCCTTTACCAGTGTTTTCTTTACAACAACTCTTTTATCCTTACCCAATGAAAGATTCAGTGTATCGGCTGTTGTATTTGGATCGATCAGTGATTTACCAACATAGGTTTCATCCATTATGATGTTAGCATCACCCGGTAACAGATCCAGATTTTGCCAGTCTGCCACCTCTGCCATCAGGTACGCTTCTTTATCCAGTTTTGGCACCGAGTAGTTTTTAAGATTACATACGATGTCTTCATCTTTAATGGTAACACTGTGTAACTGGCCATCGCTTTCAATATCATAAGGAAGATCGATATCGAAATTGGTATTGAGCTGACCTTCATTAAGTGTGGTAAACTGCTGAAGATTGCTGGGATCTATCTCTTCTTTTGGCGCCTTTTGTATCTGTTTTGCAAACCCATCACTGTCTGCATTCGTAACAATAACCTCTTCCAGTTTTCTTTCATCCCTCATGGATTGAGCGTAATTCATAGTGCCGTACCCAATCGTAACTGTCTGATTTCTTAATTTACTATACAATTCCGGAACATACAATTGCAGGTACCAGGCAGATAAGATTGGCGCCGCAACTCCGAAATTGGGAGTACCGGTACTCAGCGTAAGCTTTGTCTTTTTCCAGTCGATCCCTGTTGTCTGGGTAAGAGAAGCCTTGTAAACTAATTTCACCTTATTAGTTTTTGAATTGACACGCACATCGTAAACAGGTGTCCAGCCTGCATTATTGGTATAATAAGAGAATGATACCGGGATCTCCTCCGACTTTTTACAAACAACCTGGAGGATGATCTGTCCAACCGGTTTTACAACAGGCGCAGAAGTATTCTTCTGCAATTCAACAATTCGTTTCCTCCATTCGGCTACCTGATCAGACAACTTCTTCACTGTTTGCTGATGATTATAAATAGTCGTTTTACTTTTTTCAATTCGGGTATTATAATATTCTACCAGTCGTAATACCTCCGCACTGCTAAGTGTTTTGGTTCCGGTATTGCTTACTGTTGCTTCAATCAGTGCACCCGTTTTACTCAATACCTCCTCCTCAATCTGTACAAGGTTATTGATCCTTCCGATCTCTTTCCCATTCTGGGCGATGCTATCTTCCAGCTTCAATACATCTTTACTTTTTACCACTTCTGTAACAGGTGGATAATAAAGTGAATAACGCTGAGACAATAAGGCCACCTGATCAGGGACGCTTATTTGCAGACTGGCAAGATCAATCTGCGTACTTATCCCGTTTATCACAATGAAACGGGTATTGGGTTCAATTTTTACTTTGGTAGAATGGACCAGTTCTGCGCCATATCCAAAGTAAACCGTTGCATTATTGATCGCTGCATCTGCACGGGCAGTATCTACTGTCTCATTTCGGTAGGAATAAACAGGCAGACCGCTTAAATACTGTGTTTCAACCTTCTGCTTATAACCATTGTTAACCAGGGAAACGGAAAGGATTATCCCCGATAAAAGGGAAATTTTATGCATAAATAATTATTTATTCAGGAGATGCACACAACAAATTAGTTACATAAACACTTCCTTATTTTTGCCGTTTCCCTGAAGCGTATGAGTAAATCCACGACGGCTGATACCCCAATGATGCAGCAGCACCGGGCAATTAAACAGAAATACCCCGATGCCATCCTGCTATTCCGTGTGGGAGATTTTTATGAAACTTTTGGCCAGGATGCCATAGTCACTTCACGGGTATTAGGCATCACCCTTACCAAACGAAATAATGGCGCTGCCTCTTCCTCAGAACTGGCAGGGTTTCCTCATCACGCCCTGGATACTTATCTCCATAAACTGGTAAGAGCCGGATATCGCGTGGCAGTTTGCGATCAGCTTGAAGATCCCAAAATGGCCAAAGGGGTTGTTAAGCGGGGAGTTACGGATATGATCACGCCTGGAACGGCGGTGAACGACAAACTGCTTGAACATAACAGTAATAATTTTCTCGCCAGCCTTCATTTTGCCGGAGAGGATCTATATGGAATTGCTTTCCTGGATATATCAACTGGTGAATTCTTTATTGCTGAAGGCGACAGAGAATATGCTGATAAATTGTTGCAGGGTTTTAAAACTGCCGAGGTTTTATTTCAACGACAGCAGCAAAAGAAATTCAAAGAATATTTCGGCAGCCGGATGTACACCTATACACTCGATGAATGGATCTTTGATGCTGCTTACGCCGAAGATATTTTGTTAAAACATTTCCAGACCCATTCCCTGAAAGGCTTTGGTGTGGAAGGCATGAGTCATGGATTGGTTGCAGCAGGTGCTATACTACATTATTTAAAAGATACGGAACACCCGCATCTTCAGCATATCACCTCCCTTCACCGGATAGACAGGAATGATTTTCTGTGGATGGATCGTTTTACCATTCGCAACCTTGAATTGATCCATGGCAATGCTGAAGACACCCAAACACTTTTAAGTGTACTGGATAATACGGTTTCTCCGATGGGTGCCCGCCTGCTCAAACGCTGGCTGGTATTCCCGCTGAAAGATATTACCCGCATCAGTGAACGGCTTGACCTGGTTGAACTACTGATAAAGGAAACAGATCTCAGGAATAAATTATCACAGGCAATCAAACATTGCGGGGATATTGAGCGATTGGTATCCAAGATCCCACTGAAGAAGATCAATCCACGTGAAGTGCTCCAGCTGGCAAGAGGGTTAAAACAGGTGGAAGCGATCAAACAGTTATGCCTTGCTTCTTCAAATGATTACATCAAACGACTGGGAGATGCATTGAATCCCTGCCCATTGATAGCGGAAAAGATATTCTCAGAGATCGTTGATAATCCGCCGGCACTTGCCATCAAAGGAGGAATGATCAATGCGGGTGTCAATAAAGAACTGGATGAATTAAGGAATATATCCCATAGTGGAAAGGAATACCTCGCAAAACTGCAAATGAAAGAAGCAGAAGAAACTGGTATTTCCTCATTGAAGATCGGATTCAATAATGTTTTTGGGTATTATCTGGAAGTGACCAATTCCCATAAGAACAAAGTCCCCTCTGCCTGGATGCGCAAGCAAACGCTGGCCAATGCAGAACGGTATATTACAGCAGAGCTGAAAGATTATGAAGAAAAGATAACTGGCGCAGAGGAAAAGATCCTGCAACTGGAATTGCAATTATACGAAGCATTGCTCAATGACCTGATGGATTACCTTGCTCCGGTACAAACTAATGGAAATATTGTAGCCATACTTGATTGCTTAAGTTGCTTTGCACACAATGCAATGCAATACCGGTATAAGAAACCCCATTTGTCTGTTAATGATGAATGGGTGATCAAAGAAGGAAGACATCCTGTAATTGAAAGAAATCTCCCAATCGGCGAATCTTATATCAGCAATGATATCTATCTGAACAAGACAGATCAGCAGATCATCATCCTTACCGGACCAAATATGAGCGGTAAAAGTGCATTGCTAAGGCAAACTGCGCTGATCACACTGATGGCGCATATAGGCTCCTTTGTTCCGGCAACAGAAGCGCAGATATCACTAACCGATAAAATATTTACACGTGTTGGAGCCTCTGACAATCTCAGTGGTGGTGAATCCACATTTATGGTGGAAATGAATGAGACTGCTTCCATCATCAATAATATTACTCCCCGCAGCCTGATCCTCCTGGATGAGATCGGCAGAGGAACTTCTACTTATGATGGGATATCCATTGCCTGGAGTATTGCTGAGCATCTCCACAATTCTCCTCATCAGCCCAAAACATTATTTGCCACTCACTATCATGAGTTGAATGAACTGGAAGAAAAATTCCAGCGGGTAAAAAATTATCATATTACCAATAAAGAAGTAGGCAATAAGATCATTTTTCTACGTAAGCTGGCCAGAGGTGGAAGTACGCATAGTTTTGGTATCCATGTGGCAAGAATGGCCGGCATGCCTCCTTCACTGATCCAGCGCGCCAATGAAATACTGGAGCAGTTGGAAAGTAAACATATGGATGGGAATGAAGATAATTCCGGAAAGAAATCGCTGGAATCAAAAGTCAAAAACCTTTCACTTCCCAAAATGCAACTTTCCATTTTTGACGCCCACAGCGAGACATTTGATGAGATCAGGAAATTACTGGAGAACCTCGATATTAACCGGCTTACTCCGGTAGAGGCGCTGCTTAAAATCCAGGAAATAAAAAACCTGCTGAAATAAGGGTTTTCAGGCAACCCGGCTATTAAAAATCCCGAATTTTTAAATCCTCAAAAACTCCTATTTTTACCCCAAATCATGCAATCATGAAACTGCTTAAACTAACTGCAATACTTGCTGTGCTTTCCGTAATTGTGCTTTCGATTGTTTCCTGCGAGAAAGAATCTGAAAAAAAGAAGTCTAATTTCTTTATTAAGAACGGTATCGTAATGAGTGGTGCCAATGAGAACCCCGCGGTGACCACCAGCGCTTCAGGCATTTTTGATGTTTGGTATGATAGAAGAACACATATCCTTAACTATGTAGTTACCTGGGGTGGCCTTTCTTCCAATCCTACCGGATTTCATATCCATGGTACCGCACCAGTTGGTTTCAATGCTCCCGTTATACAAACTTTTGTACTTACCGGCCTTAAGCAATCCGGGACTTATGCTGGTAATGTATTGATAGACGGAGTAAAATTCAAGGAATCAGACCTGTTAAGCGGTCTCTACTATATCAATATGCATACTATGACCAATGGTGGTGGAGAGATCAGGGGACAGATCAAATTTGATTGATCACTGATCCTTATTTAGCATCGAACCATACAGGCTTGTTGTCATTCCAGTTGCCGTTATAATTAATGAACAACTCTTCCCCCGTTTTTATAAAACGAATCGCTTTAATGCGTATGAGTTGATTATCGAAATCCATTTCATATTCGCAATTGGAGCGATAGGAATGATTGTACAGGGGTATATAACCTAATGCCATGCAGCATTCATTCCTGTCCCCTCCCCATTCAAAGATATAGTCATGAAGAAGAGTCTGGTCCAGCAGCTTCCTTTCATTCTTATTCATTACAATTACCGGTGATATTTCAATTACGGTATCCTCTTCAATATTTTCAGCCGTAAACATACCCCTGCCGCCAGATTGGGATGGACCAACAAATAGATATGGCATTATCATTTGGTGAAATTAGCTGATGGTGCTAGATTTTGTTCGTCTACGACGAACAAAATCTAGCACCATCAGTCGTACATTTGCACCATGTCCGAACAAGCTGAAGAGCAGATATCCCTAAAGGAACAATTTGAAGCGGTTATCCAGTCGCAGGATAAGCTTCAGATAAAGGCGTTTCTGGATCACCAGAACATCAGCGATGTTGCGGAACTGGTTTATGAATATGAGGATTACGAAGGCCAGATCATAGCCAATATGTCTGTTCACAGGGCGGCCAGCGTTTTTAAGATCCTCGAATTCCCCACACAGAAAAGAATTATTAAGGAGCTTCCCTCCAATAGTATTGCATCCCTTTTAAATGAACTACCAGCGGATGACCGTACTGATTTCCTGGAAGGACTTCCCAGCAATGCTGTTCGGGAACTCATCAAATTACTGGACCCGGAAGAACGAAAGACTACCCTCTCACTGCTTGGATATCCTGATAATAGTATTGGTCGTCTGATGACGCCCGATTTCGTATATGTATATCCCGATAATACCATCCAGGAAGTATTTGCCACCATTCGAAAATTCGGGAAGGACAGTGAGACCATCAATATCATCTATGTGATCAATGACAGAGGAGAATTACTGGATGATATACGCATCCGTGATTTCATTTTGAATTCCCCGGATAAAAAAGTGGCTGACCTGATGGACCATCGCGTTATTTCATTACATGCCTATGATGACCAGGAAACAGCCAGCGAGGTTTTTAAAATGAATAACAGGGTGGCCCTTCCCGTAGTAAGCAAGAGTAATAAACTACTGGGAATTGTTACCATCGATGATATGCTTTGGGTGGCCAGTGAAGAGTTCAGCGAAGACATTCAAAAGATGGGTGGTACTGAGGCCTTGGAACAGCCCTACCTGGAAATGCCGATCATGCAACTTTTCAAAAAAAGGATCATCTGGCTGGTGGTATTGTTCCTTGGCGAATTGCTGACGGCAACTGCGATGGCCTATTTCGAAGATGAGATCAAAAAAGCCGTGGTGCTGGCACTTTTTGTACCGCTTATTATCTCCAGCGGAGGGAATAGCGGATCACAGGCCTCAACACTGATCATCCAGGCGATGGCGGTGGGTGAGATTACGCTTAGGGACTGGTGGCGGGTAATGCGGCGGGAGATCATTTCCGGGCTATTACTGGGTACGGTCCTCGGCATCATCGGGTTTCTCCGGATCCTTGCCTGGCATTCCTTTGCCCCCACACTTTATGGGGAGCACTGGCTGGCAATCGGTATTACAGTTGGACTGACCCTGTTGGGGGTGGTGCTTTGGGGTACCTTTTCCGGAAGCATGCTACCAATGATCCTGAAACGGCTGGGGGCTGACCCGGCAGTAAGTTCGGCTCCATTTGTAGCCACCCTGGTGGACGTTACCGGGCTGGTGATCTATTTTTCCATAGCCTTCATGCTGCTCAGTGGCAGCCTATTGTAATTGCTCAGGCAGAATTTATACCTTTGCCCATTAAACAAAAAACCATATGTGTGGCATTGTAGGATACACCGGCCCAAGGGAAGCTTACCCCATCATTATCAAAGGATTAAAAAGACTCGAATATCGCGGTTATGACAGTACAGGTGTAGCCCTTCAAAATGGCGGCATTAAAGTATATAAGAAAAAAGGCAAGGTTGCCGAGCTGGAAGATAATATCGTCGGCAAAAACCTGCATGCCAATGTAGGCATTGGTCATACAAGATGGGCTACCCATGGAGAACCATCTGACCGCAATGCACATCCCCATCAATCTGCCAGTGGTAAACTGGCTATGATCCATAACGGGATCATTGAAAACTATTCCCAATTAAAAAATGAACTTTTAAAGAAAGGATACACGTTCAAGAGTGATACAGACACAGAAGTGCTATTAAATTTTATTGAAGAGATCAAGACCAATAATGATTGCAGCCTGGAAGAAGCCGTAAGAGTTGCTTTGAAAAGAGTAACAGGAGCTTATGTAATTCTGTTGTTGGACGCAGATGAACCAGAAACGATTATTGCAGCACGCAAAGGAAGTCCGTTGGTAATTGGCGTCGGTAAAGGGGAACATTTCCTGGGCTCAGATGCCACACCTATGCTGGAGTATACAAAAGAGGTGGTATATGTAAACGATTATGAACTGGCGATCATCAGACCGGATGAATTGATATTAAAAAATCTCGGCAATGAAAAATTGACTCCTTATGTTCAGAAACTGGACCTGGAACTCGCTGCCATTGAGAAGGGTGGCTATGAACATTTCATGCTGAAAGAGATATTTGAACAACCACAAACAATTTATGATTGCCTTCGTGGAAGATTGGATGCTGAAGCCGGCACTATTACGATGAGTGGAATTGAACAATATGCTAACCAGATAAAAAATGCCAAACGCATTGTAATGATTGCCTGTGGTACCAGTTGGCATGCGGGACTGGTTGCTGAATATGTTATTGAAGAATTATGCAGGCTGAATGTGGAAGTAGAGTATGCTTCTGAATTCCGTTATCGTAATCCTGTTATAGACGAAGGAGATATTATTGTAGCGATATCCCAAAGCGGTGAAACGGCCGACACTCTTGTTGCCATAGAAACAGCAAAATCAAAAGGCGCGATCATTCTTGGAGTGGTAAATGTGGTGGGATCATCCATTGCCCGTGCTTCACATGGCGGAGCTTATACCCATGCCGGACCTGAAATTGGCGTGGCAAGTACAAAAGCTTTCACAGGACAGTTGGCTGTATTAACGATGATCGCATTGAAGATCGCGAATATTAAAGGCACCATCAGCCACGAGCGCTATATGCTTTTATTAAAAGAGTTAAATGAGGTTCCTGAGAAAGTGGCATGGGTATTAAAGAATGCAGACAAAATTCAGCAACTCGCTGAAAAATATAAAGACGCTGATGATTTCCTTTACCTGGGCCGTGGCTATAATTTCCCTGTTGCCCTGGAAGGCGCACTTAAACTGAAAGAAATCTCCTATATACACGCAGAAGGTTATCCTGCTGCAGAAATGAAACATGGTCCAATTGCGCTGGTTGATGAGAACCTTCCCGTAGTATTTATTGCCACAAAAGATAACTATCATGAAAAAGTGGTGAGCAATATGCAGGAAATCAAAGCACGCAAAGGAAAAGTTATTTCTGTGATCACGGAAGGCGATGATCTCTCTACCAGTCTCTCAGATGATGTAATGATCATTCCTGAAGCCGATGAAATTGTAGGTCCGATCATCAGCGTGGTACCGCTTCAACTACTGGCATATTATATTGGCGTAGCCAGGGGCTGTGATGTTGACAAACCAAGAAATCTGGCCAAGAGTGTGACGGTAGAATAGCCATCAAAAGGCCATATATTTACAAATGAACAATATTATAAAGCGGCCCATCTCTTCATTGGGGTTTAAGTTCGTTGCTGATGAATATATCCCCAAAGGAAAAGATGAATATTACCTTCGAAATCTTCAAAACCGCAGTGGACTTACCTATCGCAAGCTGACAGCAGCAGAGATCCAAACCCTGATCGCCAATAATAATTTTTCTGAGAACTGGGATAAGGTTGAAGTATCCGATCCATTCAATGTTTCTCTTATTAGCAATTGCAAATTCTATGGATGGGTAAGGATAGGTAAACTGGAAGCGCTATTCCTGGAATTCCATGACGTTCGACTTCCGGTGGGCATTTATAACAGCTCCATTATAAGCAGTGATATTGGTGATTATTGCGTTATCAATAATGTCAATTATCTCAGCCACTATATTATCGGAAACGAAGTGATCATCACCAATGTGAATGAACTTGAAGTTTCTGACCACTCCAAGTTTGGCAATGGGATCATTAAGAAAGGAGAAAAAGAAGCAGTAAGAATATGGCTGGAGCTATGTAATGAAAATGCGGGACGCAGTATTTTACCTTTCAATGGGATCATGCCTGGTGATGCCTGGCTATGGACAAGATACCGTGCTGATGATGTGCTGATGGATAAATTAAAGCTATTTACAGAAAAGCGTTTTGATGACCAGCGTGGGTATTATGGAAAGATTGGTGACCGGACTGTGATCAAGAATACGCGGATTATAAAAGATGCCTGGATTGGCACTGATGCCTATATCAAAGGAGCCAATAAATTAAAGAACCTGACCATAAATTCCTCAGAAGAAGTACCAACGCAAATTGGGGAAGGATGCGAACTGGTAAATGGCATTGTGGGATTTGGTTGCAGGATCTTTTATGGCGTAAAAGCGGTGCGTTTTGTGCTGGCCAGTCATTCCCAGTTAAAATATGGCGCAAGGCTGATCAATTCTTACCTGGGAGACAATTCAACTATTTCCTGCTGCGAAGTATTGAACTCATTGATCTTCCCGGCGCACGAACAGCACCATAATAACTCATTCTTGTGTGCAGCAATGGTGATGGGACAAAGTAATATGGCTGCAGGTGCAACTATTGGCTCTAATCACAATTCGAGAGGAGCAGATGGAGAATTGATTGCAGGACGAGGATTCTGGCCAGGGTTATGTGTGAGCCTTAAACATAACTCCAAATTTGCTTCCTTCACTTTGATCGCAAAAGGTGATTTCCCGGCTGAGTTGAATATCCCCATCCCCTTTTCACTGGTAAGTAATGATGTTAGTCGGGATCAATTGATCGTAATGCCAGGTTACTGGTTCATGTATAATTTATATGCACTTGCCCGTAATTCCGGAAAATATGAAAGCAGGGATAAGCGGGTTGATAAGACGCAGACCCTGGAGTATGAATTTCTGGCACCGGATAGTGTAAACGAAATGTTTACTGCTCTTGACATCATGAAAAAAGCAACTGCCAGGAGTAAAAAGAAGAAAGGAGAGATTGTTGCGGAAGGAATGGAAAACAGTTCGCGCAGAGTTGTGCTGGTAAAAGTTCCTGAGGCTACCAGGTTATTTAAAGAACTGATAGAGTACTATGGCATTTCTCAATTAATTGATTTTATAGAGCGTGACAGGATCAATTCATTTGAAGAACTTGTAAAGCGAATTGGAAAATTTGAGCGGAAAGAATGGATCAATATGGGAGGCCAGCTAATACCCAAACATGATATTGATGATCTTATTAAGGGTATTCATAACGGGAAGATCAGTGACTGGAGCCAGGTACATGAGTTTTATAAAGAACAGGGCATCCTTTACACAAGTCAGAAATTACAACATGCAATTGCATCGTTATTTGAGATCACAGGCCTGACGGCTTCAAAATTCACAAAAAAAGCTTTCAAACAGTTTTTACAACAGGCAATGGCAACCCGTGAGTGGATGGTAGAAAATATATACGAGTCCCGCGCCAAGGATTACGAAAGTGAGTTCAGGAAAATGGTTTATGAATCAGAGAAGGAGATGGAAAAAGTGATCGGGAAACTCAAAGACAATTCATTTATACTTCAGCAGAAAGATGAACTGCAGTCGTTTAAGAAGCGAATTGAAGCCATTGCAAAAAAGTTCAAGGTTTAAACTTTTTAGGATCAGTAAATAAATATTCTGGAATTTCCATAAAAGCCACTGACCTGGAGGAAGCTGGGTCCCGAGAGCAACGCCAATAAAAAGCCCCTTCGGGTGAAGGGGTTGATACAGCAATTAGTATGGCTCTGTGGTTAGAATTTTGCCAGGGCTTAGAGTTTCATGAACCTGATCATATCTTTCTTTCCCTCACTGATTGTGGCAACCAACTGATAAGTCCCTTTAGGCAGTGTTTCTAAAAATAAAGTTATAGTGTGGTTTCCGCGGGGTAGCTGGATGAGTTTTTTGATCCTGATCTGTCCCAACATGTCCAATATGATCAGTTCAACAGGCTGTTCTTTGTTTGAGACAATGGAAAGTATTGAACTGCTGCTTACAATAGTAGGATACATTGAAAATATCAGGCCGGAATTGTGCTTAACTGCAACTATTTTACTATAAGCTCCTAATTCTCCAGCTTTTTTCCATTTTAAGCGGTAATAATACAAGGGTCCTGAAATTGATTTGTCCGTATAGGAATAGTGTCGGGTAAGTTTATCTCCATTGATTTTGCTTATTGTTTGAAATCGATGATCAGCGCCTGCTCTTTCAATTTCAAATTGCACCTGGTCAGACTCTTCTCCTGTTTCCCAGGTAAGTAAGTTGGCACCATTATCATTGACCGCATTAAATGAAATCAGTTCAACAGGCAGTGGATTATCCTGGAAAGGCAAACTGCTTCCCAGGGTGAAATGGCTGAATGAGTTGATTGGTCCGGCCGTAATTGTTCCAGTTAAATTTACCGGGCAGGTAAGCGGACTGGAAAATGAAATACTACCCTGCCCCTTATTTAGCCATTGAACCCCGGAAGGATCATAAGCAGCAATAAACAGATCAGCAGAAGTTTTGCAAAAACTCTCACATGTAACTGTAAGTGTCAGTGATTTTGAAACAGAATTGCCGGTATTACTGCTGATATCCCAATATTCAACATAGCTGATATGGTTTATATTTTCTGCGGGAGGATAGTTGTTACCAAAACCGGATTGAGGATTATCCCTGATATATTCAACTGTAAATTGATCGGTAGTACCGGAACCAGAAGAGGCAACAAGTTTCACAGGAGCATAGATCTGTCCTTTTCCAACAGGATAGGTAAAATCCTCATCCCCTTCTTTCTTTAAGGGGCCTTCAATGAAGCTGCTGACGGATGCACCCGAACAAATAGCATTATCTATCAGGGAAAGCGGATTGGTATTGCTGGTAATGACTTTACCACTGACAAGATTAAGATTATAAGGTAGCCTCAATGGAGAATCAAGTGTTACTCCTGTCGCATTATTTATTCTCATCGCAATATTACCGGTTATAGCGCCTGTACCGCTGATATGTTGGTTTGTTGATCCATTTAATTCCATTACCGGTAAACCAGCACCTGTTTTTGAAATAGTGCCCTGTAATAAAATATCTCCTCCAACTTTAATCAGGTTATTATTGACTCCGTTCTGGCAATTAAACAAACCTCCTGCAGCCAGCACCATATTCTTCTGCACAATAAAATCTGCGCTCATGCCACTATTCAAAGTAACCTGGCTATTAATTTTCAGATCACCTCTTATGCGTACCTGGGTACTGCCATTGCCGGTATAACTGACATTACTACCTCTTGTAACAGCGGAAAGAACCATTGTACCATAAGTTCGTCCGGTTAATGAAATTGTGTAACCAGCCACAGGTACATCATATTCAAATATGCCAGTTTCCGTTCCCGTTGCAGTAGATAATTGATTAACGATGGAAGCATTTGCCCTGCCTGTACTATGGATATATCGTCCGCCATTATTGATTCGGAAGGTGTTGGTAATATTTATTCCGGACCCTGTTGAAGCGCCTGATGAGTTCTTTATTACAGCTCCGGCATTTAGTATTAATGCATCACCTGGCCCTGAGATCAATAAACCAGGATCTGCCGTATTGGATGCAGGGAGTACGAGTGTAATGTTAACTGATACATTGGGATTGATAACCAAAGAGCGAATGGTAACACTGCTATTCCCTCCTGGTAGACTGATAGAATAATTAATCAAAACAATTGAATTATCCAGGATAACATCATCTCCGGAAGAAGGCAAAACATTGCCCGACCAGTTAGCAGCATTACTCCATAAACCATCGCCTCCTTCCCCATCCCATGATATTACAGCCGCCTTTGCTGCCAAAAAGGGCATAGCAAGCCCAATCAACAAATACTTTTTCATAATAGTAATTTGAAAAATGAAGGCAGGTCAGGGACTGCAAATTAAAATGTCTGGATCAACCAGGCATGAGTAAAAAACAATGATTTATGGGAAAAAACTATTTCTTCCGGAAGAATATTCGAATAGGTACACCCGTAAAATCAAACTTTTCTCTCAGCTGATTTTCCAGATAATTCTTATAAGGTGTTTTTATATCATCAGGGAAATTAGTGAAGAACGCAAAGGATGGTACAACCGTAGGAAGCTGAGTCACATATTTGATCTTGATGGCATGACCTCTTACAACGGGAGCATGGTATTTCTCAACAGCCTTCAGCATAGTATCATTCAACTGGGAGGTAGAAACTTTACGCGAGCGGTTCTCATAAACCTGGAGCCCTGTTTCAATAGCTTTGAATATGCGTGTCTTTTCCCTGGCAGAAATGAACAGAATGGGAACATCCGTAAATGGAGCCAGTCTTTCTTTTAATGCCTTTTCATATTCTTTAGCTGAATTGGTTTGCTTATCCGTGATCAGATCCCATTTATTAACCAGCACCACTACCCCTTTCCCTTTACGGGCAGCCAGACTAAAGATATTAAGATCCTGGGCGGCTATTCCTTTCTCAGCATCCAGCAATAAAAGACAAACATCCGCTTCATCCAAAGCTTTTATCGCACGAATAACAGAATAGAATTCCAGGTCTTCATGCACTTTGGTCTTTCTGCGGATACCCGCTGTGTCAATCAACACAAATTCTTTCTGGAAAAGTTTATAATGCGTGTGAATTGTATCTCTTGTAGTTCCTGCAATATCACTAACAATGGTCCTTTCTTCTCCAATGAGTGAGTTCAATAAAGAAGATTTTCCCACATTAGGCTGACCGATAATAGCAAACTTCGGCAATTCTGCAATCTCCTTTGTTTCTTCTGAAGCGTCTTCTGTGATCAATGCTGCAATATCATCCAGCAGTTCACCTGAGCCACTACCACTGGCAGCTGCAATAAAAAAAACTCTTTCAAAACCCAGGCTATAAAATTCGGTCGCTTCCAGCATTCGGTCATTATTGTCTACCTTATTCACGGTAAGAAAAACCGGCTTGGTGCTTCGCCTCAATACATCAGCCATTGCATCATCCAGACTGGTCATTCCCGTATGTGCATCCACCATAAAGATGATAGCATTTGCTTCTTCCACGGCTACAATAACCTGTTTGGCAATCTCTTTTTCAAAGACATCATCACTACCAGCAACAAAACCACCTGTATCAATAACGTTAAAAGTCTTTCCATTCCAATCGGCCACACCATACTGGCGATCGCGGGTAACACCACTCATATCATCCACTATCGCTTTGCGCTGTTCCAGCAAACGATTGAATAATGTGCTTTTCCCAACATTGGGTCTACCTACTATGGCCACTGTAAAACTCATATCCCAAAATCTAAAATAAAAAATTAACTGTTCAATACCCGTATTCCTTCAACTGTAAATCGTTTTCCCTCCACTTCGGCTTCACCTTTACAAATAATTCAAGGAAAACTTTCTGTTGCAGGAATTGCTCTATTTCCTTCCTTGCTTCTGTTCCTATCTTTTTGATCATGCTTCCTTTCTCCCCTATCAGGATCACTTTTTGGGTTTCCCTGTGCACGATGATATCTGCAATGATCTTGATCAGCGTTTCCTTCTCTTTGAATTCTCTTACCAGTACCGCTGTATGATAGGGAATCTCATCAGAAGCCAGTTCATATATCTTTTCCCTGATCAATTCACTCACGAAAAATTTGGTAGGCAGATCACTGATGTCATCAGTTGGGAAAAAAGGCTCACCTTCCGGCAATAATTCAAGAACAGGTTTAAGAAAGTTTTTCAGGTTTATGCCACTGGTAGCAGAAATGCTGATCGCTTTTTTACAATATTGCTTACTCTCAAAAAAAGCAATCCCCTTCTTCAGGGTATCGGTATCTACCAGATCAATTTTGTTAAGCACCACAATAGCGGGCAATTTCAACTTCAACGCTTCAAAAATATTGTTCGCATCTTCCCAGCTATCTTTTATATCAACAATCAGAAGGGCCAGATCCGCATCTTCCAAAGCACTCTTAACGGCCTGCATCATTTTTTCATGCAGCTTGTACTTTGGTTCAATGATCCCGGGGGTATCTGAAAATACAACCTGGTAATCCTTTTCAGTCATGATGGCCTTGATCCGGTGGCGAGTAGTTTGCACTTTGGGCGACACAATAGCCAGCTTTTCTCCCATCAATGCATTGAGGAGAGTGCTTTTTCCCGCATTTGGGCGACCAAATATGCTTACAAAACCCGCTTTCATACCATTGACAACCAGTAATAAAAAAATAAGGAATCAGAAACCTGATTCCCTATTCATAATTCCTTCTTTCTGACTCTGTTGCGAAGGGGAGGATCGAACTCCCGACCTTCGGGTTATGAGCCCGACGAGCTACCGCTGCTCTACTTCGCGATGTGGGGGGCAAAGGTAAGGTCCTGAGAAGTACTAACCAAAACAAATAAGTTAAAAGCTGGTGATACGCCGTTGTTGGTGTTTACCTCAGTTAGGTGCTAACTGTTATAGGAAATAGTCACAAACAACGGTGGAAAATGGCATAAATGTCAAATGGGTCATATGATTGAAATATGACCCATTTGACCTATGTGAGTGTTCTGGCTTGTTAAGTTATGCTATAACATTAAGACCCTACTTTGGATATTTTGCTGGCCCCACTTGATCTTACATCACGGATTAAACCACTTCCTTTATAATCGATATCGCTTGCTCCACTTGCATTAACTGATAATTCTTTATTTACAGTGATGCGGATATCACTTGCACCGCTTGCTTTGGCATTGCAATAATCAGTAGACAGGTCAAAACCTTTGAACTTGCAGGCACCACTTGCATCAATTCTAAGGTCAGTTGTAACTCCACTCAATGTCATATCAGATGCACCGCTAAGATCAACAGTCAGCTTTTTTGCCTCTACCCTGCCCTTCAAATCACTGGCGCCAGATAGATCCACATCAAGATCACCAGTTGCTTTAATTGTTCCCTCAATCACTGCATTACAGGCACCGCTTATATCCAGCTTGTCGATATTCTTAAAAGAGATATATGCTTTCAACTTTTTATTTCCGAGATTGAGCTTCCAGCCTTTTTTATCCAGTCCAATGTAGAGAATGCCATTCTTCACTTCAACTGTTATCAGATCTCTGAATTTTTCTTCTGATGCGCTAACCGCCACAGCTTCCTCATTACCCTGGTTCAGGTAAACGGTGAAAGCATGACCAACACTGATACCATGGAAATTCTTAGCATCCCGCACCTGTGCATTCTCATCCTTGATGGTCTTCTGAGCCAGTACAGTAGCCTGGAAGCTGGTTATAGCAAGTAAAGTCAACAATAAATACTTCATAAATAGATGGTTTGAACGTGGTACGCCCAAACAGGCCAAAAAGTTACAGGTGATAATCCCTTTTTCTCCTAATTTTGCGGCAGGTACTTACCCCGGTTCATACCGGGGTAAGTTCACTCAGCGTTCCCGGGGTGCTACCCCCAATACTGTTCGAGATATCCGGGCAAATTGGGGTGATGGCTGAGATAATACCCGTAAACCTGATCAGGGTAATGCCTGCGCAGGGAAGGAGATCAGATACTCCCCTTCTTTAACAGCATTCCCTCTCATTTTTTAATCTAAAAAACAAAAAAAATGAAGAGGATCTTTATGCTTGGCTGTATATGTATTTCAGCCATTGCATTGCCGGCTCAGCAAAAAAATGTGGCCAGCGACAGCTTTTATGTATTAAGCCCGGTTGAATTAAGGGCCATTCGTGCCAATGACAGGGCACCGTTTACAAAAACCAATTTCAACAAAGTGGAAATTGAAAAGAACAATGTAGGTCAGGATATTCCATTTATCCTGAACCAGACCCCTTCCGTGGTGATCAATTCCGATGCAGGTAATGGCATTGGTTACACAGGCATCCGGATACGAGGTACAGATGGTACACGTATCAATACCACTGTGAATGGGATCCCCTACAATGATGCAGAAAGCCAGGGAACTTTTTTTGTTGACCTTCCTGATTTTGCATCTTCGGTTAACAGCATCCAGGTACAGCGAGGAGTGGGCACTTCTTCCAATGGCACGGGCGCATTTGGTGCAACACTTAGTTTATCTACTAATGAATACAATCCAATAGCCTACGGGGAAATCAATAACAGTTATGGTTCTTTCAATACCTGGAAGAACACGGTAAAAGCCGGATCGGGACTCATAGATAATCATTTTACTCTTGAGGCCAGGCTCAGCCGGATCAGTAGTGATGGTTATATTGACAGGGCTTCCAGCAATCTTCAATCATTTTATTTATCCGGCGCCTGGTTCAATAAAGGCTCCTCCATCCGGTTCAATGTATTCTCTCTTTCCAGCACATTGGGATCCTAAGCTTAGAATTCCACGTGGACAAGTTGTCGCG
>JADMIO011135770.1_pt1 | contig 47175 bp, 32 predicted proteins | sample 8958161 | NCBI WGS metagenome assembly JADMIO01 (sample SAMN16585339, study PRJNA669376) | soil metagenome | isolation source: Crop rotation soil | place: USA: Cullars Rotation, Alabama | collected 2011
GGTGGTTACTTTAGCGATGTTTCGCACTTGGTTGGTTAAGTTACCAGCCAAGCCGTTGACGTTGTCAGTTAAGTCTTTCCAGGTACCTGACACACCTTTTACGTCCGCTTGTCCACCGAGTTTACCTTCGGTACCTACTTCTTTTGCCACCCTTGTTACTTCGGCAGCGAATGAACGTAAGTTATCGACCATGGTGTTAATCGTGTTCTTAAGTTCGAAAATCTCACCGCGGGCATCGACCGTAATTTTTTGTGATAAGTCGCCATAAGCAACGGCGGTGGTTACTTTAGCGATGTTTCGCACTTGGTTGGTGAGGTTACCAGCGAGGCTATTCACGTTGTCGGTTAAGTCTTTCCAAGTACCCGACACACCTTTTACGTCGGCCTGACCGCCCAAGCGTCCTTCCGTACCTACTTCTTTCGCCACCCTGGTTACCTCGGCAGCGAAGGAGGAAAGCTGATCCACCATGACGTTGATCGTATTTTTTAATTCGTAAACTTCGCCGCGGGCGTCCACTGTGATTTTTTGTGACAAGTCGCCTTTCGCAACGGCGGTGGTCACCTTAGCGATGTTTCGCACCTGATCGGTTAAGTTACTAGCGAGGCCGTTGACGTTATCGGTAACGTCGCGCCAAATCCCAAGAGCACCTTTGACTTCGGCCTGACCACCCAGCTTACCGTCGGTACCTACTTCCTTCGCCACCCGCATCACCTCGGAAGCGAAAAAGTTTAGCTGGTCCACCATGGAATTCACCGTTGTACCGATGCGGAAGAACTCCCCCTTCACCGGCCGCTGATCAATCTCCAAGGACATTTTTTGTGACAAGTCGCCTTTCGCCACCGAGGTGATAACGCGGGCAACTTCGATGGTCGGCTGCACCAGATCCCCGATCACGGAGTTTACCGATTCGATACAGGTGGCCCAAGAGCCTTTTACCGAACCGATCGAGGCGCGCTCGGTCATTCGACCTTCCTGACCGACGATCTTGGCCACCCTGGCATATTCACTCGCCATGTTTTGATTGAGTTCAAAGATATCGTTTAAAACTTCGCCGATCTCGCTGATGATCCCCTCTTCTGCTACCGGGACGCGTACGGAGAAGTCGCCGGAACGCACCGCCTTCACCGATTGTAAAATGCCGCGTAACTGCTTGCGGGCCTCGTTACTAAACGAGGTCGTCGCCGACTCGTGGGCAAAGGCGATGCTGTCCAGCAACGCTTTGGCTCGGCCATTGCTTTTATCCAGGGAGGCGCCCTTTAGCTTTAACTCGGCGTTGGGCTTCTTGGTTGTTGTGGTCGCCGTTTTCGTTGAAGCAACTATTTGTTTCATCTTTTATCCGCCTGAAAAAAAAGTTGGGAGTTTGACTTTCGTCGAAGAATAATATGTGTTCGAGCTTTATTTATACGGCGGAATGTAAACACTGACAAGTGTCTCAGAAAGCTACATAGTCTCCTTCAAAAATTATTTGGCGAGAGATAAAAAATGATTTTATGAAAAAAGGAGATCCCCGTCATCCCCAGCGAGCCGCAGGCGAGCGTTGGGGATCTCCTACACAAGATCTCCAACTGTCGAATAAACCTTCGCGAAACGATCCTGCAACGCTGCAAGCTCCGCTGTTTTTATGGACTCGGCGTTTACAACATTGCCGCTACTATCTTTAAGATTTCGAGTGGTCGTCGTTGAGGCTACGATAGTCGAGGTATATCCCAGATCCAGCGCCGCGCGAACCGTTGAACTTAGGCACATATGTGTCATCAGCCCTGCAAATAAAATGTTACCTACAGGACGAGTTTCTTTTATGGCCTCGTCAAGATTTGTAGCATGAAAAGAGTTGGGATGAGTTTTGGTGATGATTGCTTCGCCACTCATCGGTTTTAGTTCATCGATAATCTGTCCACTGTCGCCTTTAAGATCAAAAAGGCCGCCGCGTTTACCACCATCGTGGACGACGTGAAAAATCGGCATGCGACGTTCCCGCGCGAAGTTGAGAAGTTTCTTTGTTTCCGCCACCGCTTTGCGGATTTCAAAGAGGGGTAGTTGCCCGTCTAGGTATTCGTTTTGGTAGTCGATGAGCACGAATACGGTATTGTCTGCTTGGAAGTCGATTTGGGAACCGCTCAGTTCGATTAAGGTTTTTGGGTCTTGCATGGGGTTTATCCTTTGTTGGGTTTGGGGTTCAAGAACTTCAGGCCTTCTTGTTTGCTTGCCTGATGGAAGGGATGTTATCTCTAATTATACTTTCATCGCCAGGTGTGTTTTTGCATAGAGGCGATGCATTTTTGCAACAAAATTTTAGGGAAATTATGGACTGGAATTACTTTAAATACATTGAGGCGATTGCGGCGACGGGAACATTATCGGACGCTGCCAAACAACTGGGAATGGATCAATCGACGCTGAGTCGCAATCTACAAAAAATCGATGAGGAATTTGGCGTTAAGATTTTTAAGAAGAGTTCCTCTGGTTATAGTCCGACCTCGGAAGGCGAAGCTGTTCTAAGAAGTTGTCGCGATATGAAAACTGTAGTTGACGGTTTTGAATCCCAAACCGCGGACATCAAACGTCTCGTGGTGACTTCTATCGATAGTTTCTTTTCGCATTATCTTTTAAAGCGTATCGAGCCTTTTGATTTTCAAATTGAATTTGTGGAGACCGATAAGAATTTAAACCTAGCTCGCCGCGAAGCCGATTTTGCGATTCGTTTTGATAAACCCAGCCACGGCGAGTTGGTGATAAAAAAATTGTGTGAGGTTGGTTTTGCGGTTTACCGTGCCAAAGAAAGTACGGAGTTTGCTAAGACGCCGGCAATTGAATGTCCGTGGATCATTTTAAACGATAATTTTGGAACGATTGCGGATCAAAAGTGGCTCAAGGGTGAGATGAAAAACGCCAAAGTTTTATTTTGTGTAACATCTTATCAGCAAATACTTGCAGCGGTGGGGCATGGTTCGGGGGTTGGGATTCTACCTTGTTATGTTGGTGACGAGGATAAGGATTTGGTGCGCATGCCTATCGGCGATGGGCGACCGGTGTTTTATCGCCAGGTCTGGATGGTGATTCATCCTAACTCCGGGCGTGCGAGAGAAATTAAACAATTTAAAGCGTGGCTTATTAAACAGATCGGTCGCGATGAAAAGTTTTTATCGGGGAATTAGGGATTTAAGAACAGGTTGGTGGTTAGGCGTTGAACGATTTGCTTTTGGTTGAGGAACTGGAAAATTTCCTCCGCTAGTTCTGGGGAGAGCTCGTAATAGTCTGGATCGTCGGTAAGGGTTATCTTTTCCGCCAGAGATCGAAGCAATGGAGCCACGCGCTTATTGTCATCAATATTAGATCGTTCGAAAAGTTTAGCTGCATATAGCAAGGCACCATAAAGATTTCCCAGGTTTTTTTCAACCGTTAGCCTTTCTGTGTAGGTATGGTCATCAACATTCAATCTTTTGTAGTTTTTTGCTAGAACAATCCCCAGAGCTAGAAAATGTAACTGTTGCTCATCTGAGTCTGCTTTTCTTATTTCAAGGTCATGTGCTGGAAAGGGATCCTCAAATCCCTCTCCACTAGTGGTTGATTTTAGATAAACCGCTCCTCTCCCGGGATAGTTTGCTAGTGGTGATCCTTGATTGAGTACGGGTTTATCGACGTGGTAGGTTCCTGGTTCTTTTGCTGCTCTTCCCAAAACTAAAACGGTTTCGATGGCCATGGCTATGGCCCTGGCCTCTGGAAGTGAAATCACTCTTGAAGGCAATCCGAGATGCAGGTGCAATTGGGTGGGGCCAAAGTCATTGGTTAATACATGGATAATATTCTCGATGGCGTTGGGACTATCACGAAAGGAGGGATCGCGCGTTTCGATGGCTTTTTCATCTTTGGCTACCTTAAGCATCCGTTGCTTTTTGTGGGCGGTTTCTTGGATTATTTTTATCAAATCACCCTGATACTTACCGCCCGCTGAGTGCACCAGATCAACGATGTATTTTAAACGGAAGTCACTTAGCGCGTAAGTGGATTTAGTTTTATCCACTCCCGTATTCAAAGCGAAGGTTTTAAGTTGGGCTGGTGATAACATTAGCCTGTGGCATGCATCGTCTATTGTGTATTCACCGTACAACTTATTTAAAGCCGCAACGCCTTCGGGCTCTGACAGAATAAATTTAACAAACCCTGGGGTCTCTAACTCTGCATCAAATGAATAGGTTAAATACTGAACAATCCCCTGATCTTTTTCTAGATTAATGCGAGTGGTTTGTTCGAGAACTTTGCTTAAAAGATCTTGATCTTTTACATATTCAGCGATGATTTCGATGTTGGGACATGTGCCATCAATAACGGGTAATAGGCGTCTGGCTTCGGCGGGCGAAGAAAGAAAAGCGAGCAGATAGGAGATAAATAAGTATTTAAGGCGCTGAATGATCATCCTCTCCTCATGGTTTTAAGAATAGGTTGGTGGTTAGCCGTTGAACGATTTGTTTATCATTGAGGAATTGGAAAATCTCTTCCGCTAGTTCTGGGGAGGGGTTGTAATAGCCTAAATTGTTCGGGTCAAAAGTTATCTTTCTCGCCAGAGATTGAAGCAATGGGGCCATGCGCTTGTTATCATCAATATTGGACTGTTCGAAAAGTTTGGCGGTATAGAGGAGCGCGCCTTTAAGATTTCCCAGGTTTGTGTCAACGGCTCCTGCACCATAAGTAGAATCATCAAGTAACAACCTTTCATGGTTTTTTGCTAGAACAATACCTAACGCCAGAAATTGTAACTGCTGTTCATCTGAGTCTGCTTTTCTAATTTCAAGATCGTGGGATAAAAAAGGGTTCTGAAATGCTCCCGAGATACCAGCCGGTTTTAGATATACAGCTCCCCTCTTCGAATTCATTGCTAACGGTGATCCCTGATTCAAATAGGCGTCATCCACTTGATAAGTACCTGGCTCCTTTGCGGCGCGTCCTAGAACTAAAACCGTTTCAATGGCCCTCGCAATGGCTATGGCTTTTTGTTCTGAGATCACATCGTGTGCTAGCCCGAGGTGTAGGTGCAGCTGCGGGGTGACAAAGTCCTCGGATAGTGCTTGCACGATATTTTTAATAGCACGAGGGGTGTCACGAAACGATGGGTCCCGCACTTCGATGGCATCCGAGTCATCACCTACCTCAAGCGTTCGTTGTTTTTGGTGGGCGATTTCTTGAATGATGTTTATTAAAGAATATTTGGCGCCACGACCACCAGCGTTTACAAGATCAACGATGTACTTTAGACGAAAGTCACTGAACACGTAAGCGGATTTAGTTTTATCCACCCCAGTATTTAAAGCGAAGGATTTAAGTTGAGCCGGTGACAGTTTAAGAACTTTGCAAGCGTAGTCTATAGTGTATTCACCATACAACTTGTTCAAGAGTGCGGCCCCTTCAGGCTCTGAAAGAATAAATCTGATAAAACTTGGGGTTTCTAACTCTGCATCAAATGAATAGGTTAAATATCGATCAAGCCCTTCAGTATTCTCGAGATTGACGCGAGTGTTTTGTTCGAAGACTTTACTTAAAAGTTCTTGATCGCGCGCAGATTCGGCGATGATCTCGATGTTGGGGCATGTGCCATCAATGACGGACAATAGGCGTCTCGCTTCTGCGGGTGAGGAAAGAAGAGCGAGCAGGTAGAAGATAAATAAAAATTTCGCGTATTGGTTAACGACGTTCTCCTTCAGGGTTTTAAGAATAGGTTGGTGGTTAATCTCTGAACGATTTGATTTTCGTTCAGGAATTGGAAAATCTCTTCTGCGAGATCTGGGGATAATTCGTAAAAAATGGCGTATTGCTCATAAATTATCTTATTAGCAATGGCCTCAAGTAGTGGCGCAATTCGTTGGTTGTCACTAAAATCGGATCGTTTGAACAATTTAGCGGCATAGAGGAGGGCACCTTTAACATTTCCTAGGTTTTGTTCAACTGCCCTATCATATTTTATAGTGTCATCAACCTTCAATCTTTTGTAATTCTTTGCCAGAACAATCCCCAGAGCTAGAAACTGTAACTGTTGATCATCTGAGTCTGCTTTTCTTATTTCAAGATCATGTGCTGGAAACGGATCCTTAAATCCTCCATCAAAACTATTAGGTTTTTTTAGAAAAACCGCCCCTCTCTCGTTATAGTCGGCTAACGGTGATCCTCGATTGTATTCGAGGTTATGGACACGATAGGTTCCCGGTTCCTTTGCGGCACGTCCCAAAACTAAAACGGTTTCGATGGCCATTGCAATGGCTCTAGCCTCCTCTTCTGAAATCACCTGCGAAGGCAATCCCAGGTGTAGGTGCAGCTGCGGGGTGACAAAATCCTCAGATTGTACATGCACGATATTTTTAATAGCATTGGGGGTATCACGAAAGGATGGATCTCGCACCTCGATGGCGCTGTCGTCGTAACCTACATCAAGCGTTCGTTGCTTTTTGTGGGCGATTTTTTGAATAATGTCTATGAGGCTACTTTGAGCGCCAACACCACCGGCATTTACCAGATCAACGATGTATTTTAAACGGAAGTCACTTAGCACGTAAGTGGATTTAGTTTTATCCACCCCAGTATTTAAAGCGAAAGATTTAAGTTGGCCCGGTGACAGCTTAAGAGCTTCGCAAGCGTCGCCTGTTGCATATTCACCATACAACTTATTCAAAGTCGCAACACCTTCAGGTTCAGATAAAATAAATTTAACAAACCCTGGAGTTTCTAGCTCTGCATCAAATGAATAGGTTAAATATCGATCAAGCCCTTCATCATTTTCAAGATTAATGCGGCTTGTTTGTTCGAAGACTTTGCTTAAAAGTTCTTGGTCTTGCACATTTTTCGCGATGATTTCGATGTTGGGGCAGTTGCCGTCAATGACGGGTAATAGACGTCTGGCTTCAGCTCGTTGAGAAAGTAAGGACAGCAAAGAGAAAACGCATAAAAATTTGAGATGTTGACTAATTACCATTCTCCTTTGAGCTTTAAGACCAACTTTTGCTTGTCTTAAAATTTTAGCAAAAAGGAGCGCAAATAAGAACGTGGATTATTGTACCGAGAAAACGACTCTCGCATCATCGCCATTTTCGTCGCTATCGCCCATGACTCGCATAAGTTGCTGAGCATTGATATCGTTAGTCCAGATAATACTAGCATTGGCTGGAGCTAGAATTTCAATTGATTTCAGATCGCCACCAGTAACTTTTTCATCGCCAACAAGAATACCTTCGACCGTTGCAAAGACGCGGCCGTGAGCATCGTTAGAGCTAAAGCCAACATTGAATGAATTAGAAACCAAGTTATCGTCACTGAAGAAATTTGTTTTCGCCGCGCCAAGCCTATTGGTATCGCCGCTGCAGTTGGTGAGAAAGATCATTGAGATAAGGATGAGAAGATTGACGACCAAAGAAAGTAAGTAGAATTTGCGTGAAATGCCCATGGCCAAAGCTCCTGTTGTTTTAGGGTTGAGCGTCGTTTTACCTCTAGGCATTTGAATCACTACAATTATCGGGCAGGAGAGTGGAAACTTTATGTTAAAATAAAATATGGCGTTTTTATAAATAAAATTAGGTAGTTATAGCTGTCTGGTAAGGGTCAAAAAACTATGGGGGATAGGATCAGCGCAATAAACCCGCTCACTTTCCTGGAAAAGTGATGGCTCAAGCGAGGGGTAGAAAGCATCGCCGGAAATGGTCTGATGCACGAGAGTGAGGTGGATGCGGTTGACGGCGGGAAGGGATTCGTTGAAGATTTCGCCGCCGCCGATGACGAAGATTTCGGAGTCGGTTTTTTGACGAGCTGCTGCAATGGCGCTTTCGAGATCAGGAAAAACCTCGACGCCGGGAATTTTCAAACCCGTTTGGCGCGAGACGACGATGTTTCGTCTTTGTGGCAGCGGTTTACCAATGGAGTCGTAAGTTTTTCGCCCCATGATAATTGTGTGATTGAGAGTTAAAGCCTTAAATCTTTTTAAATCGTCGCTGAGATGCCAAGGCAGTTTGCCATTGACGCCAATGACACGATTTTCCGACATCGCTACAATATGGGAAATCATAGGCTATACCGCAACTGGAGCTTTGATATGCGGATGCGGATCGTAATTTGTCAGTTCAAAATCCTCAAAGCGAAATTGGGTAATCTCCCGTACGCTTGGATTAATTTTCATGATGGGCAGCGGTCGCACTTCGCGCGTTAATTGCAATTTCGCCTGTTCGATGTGATTGGCGTAAAGATGCGCGTCACCCAATGTATGAATGAGCTCATGAGGGCGCAGATCGCAAACCTGAGCAATCAACATGGTTAGCAGCGCATAGCTAGCAATGTTAAACGGCAAACCCAGAAATACATCGGCACTGCGCTGGTACATCTGGCAGGAGAGTTTTCCCTCGGCCACATAAAACTGATAAAACGAGTGGCAAGGCGGTAGCGCCATCTTGTCAATTTCCCCCGGATTATAGGCAATCACCAGGTGGCGACGAGAGTACGGATTCTTTTTGATGCCCTCAATCACCTCACCGAGCTGATCGATAATTTTGCCGTCAGGCCCCACCCATGAGCGCCATTGTTTGCCGTATACCGGCCCAAGATCACCCTTTTCGTCGGCCCAATCGTCCCAGATACTGACACCGTTTTCCTTGAGGTAGCGGATGTTGGTGTCACCGGAAATAAACCAAATTAATTCGTGAATTATGGACTTAAGGTGGCATTTTTTAGTGGTAATTAACGGAAAACCGCGCCCCAAATCAAAGCGCATTTGCGCCCCAAAAACACCATAAGTCCCCACCCCCGTGCGGTCCTCGCGGAACACACCGTGATCGAGAATGTGCTGCATTAAGTCGAGATATTGGCGCATTCATGCCTCATTGAGTCTATAGAGATAGAGTTAGAATTGATGTTTTTTCTGGAATTTTCAAACCCTTTTCACTAAGATGCAGTCGAACTCACCTTAAACAACTGATTTTATAGGAAATTGAGTGATAAAGAATAAAGACAAACATTTAAAAAACTTTCAGGACTTGATGCGCGACATGGACGAAGATCCTAGTCGTGATGGACTAGTTAAAACGCCCAATCGGATTTACGAAAGCTTGAGCTTTCTCACCAGCGGCTACCGGGAGAACATCGCGGAAGTGATGAACGACGCGGTGTTTGAAGAGAGCTATCAAGACATGGTGATCATCCGCGACGTGGAAATGTATAGTCTTTGTGAACACCACATGTTGCCATTTTACGGACGCTGCCACATTGGTTACATTCCCAATGGCAAAGTCGTTGGACTGTCAAAAATTCCGCGCGTTGTCGATGTTTTCTCGCGACGGTTACAAGTTCAAGAGCGTCTGACCAATCAAATTTCACAGGCAATCTTTGAATACCTCAATCCATTGGGTGTCGGGGTGGTGACAGAAGCCTATCATCTTTGTATGATGATGAGAGGCGTGCAAAAACAAAACTCGTTCACCATGACCAGCTCGATGCTAGGAAGCTTCCGCAACCTCGAGACTAGGAACGAATTTTTATCGTTGATTCGCACGCATAAACCTTAACAGGGGATTTTGCGATGTTGAAGATCTTGAGCGTTCTGGCGATGGCGGCTATTTTATCTCAGTGCAGCACCAGTAAAAAAGATGATGGGGATGCGACCGATACTGGCACCGGCGCTTTCGAAGATCGCATTGGCGCCTTTATGGTGCTTAACACCACGAACTTTATCTACAATCAAAATATCGCCAATACTACCGTGGGGACTAAGAACCTGACGGTCAATTGTACCGAGAGCGGAACGGTTGTCATTACTGGCACGACTTCGGTGGATTCCAGCTCAAGTACTAATAAAGTAGATTTAACCTATGTATTTACAAAGTGCCGCTACGTGCTATCGGATTCAGATACCACCTTGGATGGCACCTTAAAAAATACCGGTAATTGGAAGTCGGGCTCCTCAGGCTTTACGGCAGCAACGATGACTTCCGATAAGATATCCATAGATGGCTACGGCATGTCTGGAAGCACTAAAACCGAAGTTTCCAAAGATTGTGCGGCGACGATTACAGTCGATGGTAGCGCTGTTAGTGGCACCATGTGCGGTGAAACTTACAGTTACTAAGATCCAATCCTTTTCCAATAAATTTTTATTCGACTAAAAATGACCCGATCCTGTACTATGGTATGAAACTAATCAGGAGGTTCAATCATGGGTCAATTGTTTCGTGCTATTTTATTGGTGGTATTGAGTTCGGTTGGATATGCAGAAGCTCTACCAACTAACTCTAATCTTTTGGAAGTGAAATATTATAATGGTCATCCCTACGTTGCGATCGGTGAAGGTGCGGTTTTCACAGGTACCTATGGAACTGAGATCGATTTATCGGGAAAGCTAGTCACAGTACCAGCCCAATCCAAAGATATCTTTAGATCGGCGATAGTGAGCTGTGATGATTTAGTGATTGGTGATTATACGAATTGGCGACTAATCGGCAATTTGGAAACCAAGGCCATCACGACGTTTGGCTATGCACAGTTGGATGTTGTTAAGCCTGGGTATATTTGGATGAATACTTATGAAATGGATAAACACGAATTTCAATATGAGCCCCAAGCTTGCCATGATCGATGCAGCGCCAATGGTGGCAGTCAACTTTGTTATGATATGTGCGAAGAAGTTAAGAATGCTCGCGCCAACAAGCCATGGAAGTACGATCTAAGAACAGGCCGTGAATCCTATAGGCTGGATAGCTTTGAGCGTTACGATTACGTTTGTATACACGATTAGAATGTTATGTGGGCGCGCGTTAGGCGCCCACTAGAATTAAAGCTCTTTGCTGATCTTTTGATGTTCGCTTTTTAATTCCTTCGGTAGGCGGTCGCCAAAGGAATTAAAGTACTCACCGATATCCTGAAATTCTTTTTTCCACAAAGATTTATTAACCGATAAAAGTTCTTCAAGATCTTCTGGAGAAACATCGAGGCCATCGATATCAATGGATTTTGATTCGGGTAGCAAACCAATTGGGGTTTCAATGGCTGAACCTTTACCTTCGCAACGATCAAGGATCCAATTGATGACGCGCAGATTCTCACCAAAACCTGGCCAGAGGAATTTGCCTTCTTTGTTTTTTCTAAACCAATTCACATGGAAAATTTTTGGTAGCTTGTCGGATTTTTTACCGAACGATAACCAGTGAGCCCAATAATCGGCAAAGTTATAACCGCAGAAGGGACGCATAGCCATTGGATCGCGACGCACAACGCCGGTCTGTCCGGTAGCTGCTGCAGTGGTTTCAGAGGCAACGCTGGCTCCGGTCAAAACACCGTGTGCCCAGTTTTTCGCTTGGTAAACGAGTGGAGTTAGTTCGCGGCGTCGGCCACCAAAAACAATCGCCGAAATCGGCACGCCTTTGGGCTCTTCCGCTTTAGGCGAGTAACTTGGGCATTGTTTGGCGGAAACTGTGAAGCGCGAGTTCGCATGGGCGGCTTCGCCTTGCTCTTTGTTGTATTTTCTCCCCTGCCAGTCGATCATATCTTTTGGTGGTGTGTCTGATAAACCTTCCCACCACGGTTTTTTATCAGCAGTGAGGCCGACGTTAGTAAAAATAGTGTCATGGGTGAGGCAGCGCACTGCGTTGGGATTGGTTTTCTCGCTGGTTCCTGGCGCAACGCCAAAGAAACCGGCTTCGGGATTGATAGCCCAGAGTTGGCCGTCTTTACCTAAGTGCATCCAGCAAATATCATCACCAACGGTCCATACTTTATATCCTTTGAACGATTTAGGTGGAATGAGCATCGCTAAGTTGGTTTTGCCACAAGCCGACGGGAACGCTGCAGCTATGTACTTGGTGTTGCCTTTTGGATCTTCGATACCAACAATCAACATGTGTTCGGCGAGCCAACCTTCGGTGCGCGCTTGCCAGCTAGCAATGCGCAACGCGTGGCATTTTTTTCCTAAAAGCGCGTTACCGCCGTAACCCGACCCGATGCTCTTGATGCTTAGTTCTTCGGGGAAGTGCATGATGAAGCGTCTTTCGGGATCCAAATCGCCGGTGGAGTGTAGACCGCGAACAAATTTGTCTTCTTTCTCGATGCGACGCAAAGCTTTATCGCCCATGCGTGTCATGATTTTCATATTGGCCGCAACGTAGGGACTATCGGAGATCTCAACACCGCAACGGGAAAAAGGCGATTCGATTGGGCCCATGCAGTACGGAATAACGTACATGGTGCGACCCTTCATAGCGCCTTTGAAAAGCGCATCGATTTTTTGGTGACCTTCCTGCGGCGAAAGCCAGTTATTATTTGGACCAGCATCGTCTTTGTTTTTTGAACAGACAAAAGTTAAATGTTCAACGCGCGCCACATCGGATGGATTGGAGCGGTGCAGGTAGCAACGCGGAAAAGATTTCTGATCGAGCTCGATGAGATCGCCCGACGCGAGCATATCTTTTACTAAGCCCTGGTATTCTTCTTCAGATCCGTCGCACCAACGGATGTTGTCTGGATTGGTTAACTTCGCTACGTCGTTCACCCAGTTCTTCAAGGTCTGATTGGTCGTGGTCATGCAGTTCCTCGCAATTAGTAGCGTTTATGGTTGTGAAATGAAGGTAAAAAATATCGTGGATGGCCCCTAAAAAGCAAGTCATACATGTATCACATGTATGACAGAACCGAAAAAATTGGCATTTTAATAAATTATTAAGGTTAATATAATGATTATAACCCCTTATTAAACGTCAGGGAAGTAGGCAAAATCTGCCCGTCGATACCCCCGGGAAAGCCGTTTATAATAATAGATATCAATAACTTATCGCTTAGCTTAGTGGCGCGCATCCGCCGGTTCATATCTAACTATAATAGTGAAAAATATAATCATGCAAAGACGAAGGCCATCCCACCGTGGTCCGGGACCAACAACGCAGGTGCCGGCGCGCGTTCAAAAAAGGCTGACGCGGATGCAACCGCGGTTGGTGTCGGTCGTCGGTAAGTCGGGGGAGATCCCCGGACGCGACAGCGCGGCAAGCCGCGTGTCGCTGGGGATGACGGGCCGACCGGGAATGATGAAGAGACTTTTGAAGTGGTTGCTCATTGCTGCCGCTTTATTTTGGTTGTTGGTGATTGCTGGTCTTACCGCGGCTTATTTTATTTTTGATGCTCAAGATATTTCCCAATACCTAAAAAAAATCGTTGAAGAACAAACTGGCGGTAAACTCACCATAGAGCAAACACGATTTAGTGTTTGGAAGGGGCTCAATTTTGATGGCGTGAAGTTTTATCCACCGCGCCGCGGCGATGCCCGCGGCTTTCTTTATGGCGGCGAGGTGGAAGAGAGACCGATCGCGGCGATTTCCCATTTCAATTTAAATCACGATGCCGCCAGAATTTTTTATGGCAAAGCTCACATCACCGAGATCGCGCTTGAAGATCCAGACATATATTTGGAAAATATCGACGGTGAATTTAATTTCGCGGAAATCCTTAAATACCGTGCGCAACACTTCCCAGCGGATGCAACTGAAACTCCAAGCGAACCGGAAGCCCCTGCACAACCGTTTGCACTCGACAAGTTGGTGCCCATTCCTCCGGCGTTGCTTTTCCTACCATTTGCTCTGGAAGTTTCCTTTGTCGGATTGAAAAACTTAAAATTCGAGATGCGCGATTATGCCGCGGCTGATTTGAAAAAGGAACTGCGTTCGGTTCTATACCTTCGCGGTCTAGATGCGGGAGTCGGGCTTAAATGGGTGGCGAATAGAAACAGGCTTTGGCTTGAGGTCAAAGGTCATGAAAAAAATCGCTTTGATTTTTCCCAGGAGACTTATGCAGGAGCGGCGGTTAAGAAAACAAGCGCCGATCTATTACAGCTCGAAGGTTTGCTACACACAAAGCTTGAAGTGCGCAATTTAAATGAAATCAAGCTCCGTCTTGATGCCGGTGCAGAACGGCTATCTTCCGGTGCTCTTGTGTTAGAAGATCTGAATACGAGTATCGGTCTTGACTTGGCCTTCTTGCCTCAATATCAAGGCGTGACCATCAAGCCACTAAAGGTCGAAGCAGTTGGTGGTTTGCAATATGTTTTAAATGGTGACGTGCTCTTTCCAAAAAATAACTTTGATTTGTTTAGACTCAAGCTTGATCAGAATTTAACCATAAATCTGCAGCGACTTGAGTCTTTAATAAATCAATTCATTCCTAACTCAAAACTAAATGGCACCTTGAAATTAGAACGCCTAGCCATTGAAGGCGATGTCGAACCGGCAAAGCTTAGTGCTGAAAATCTGGCGCTACCACATATCAATGGCATTCTCACCGCCTTAGGGCTCGAAGCTAAATTGCCGACCTTGGGTGTGGAGCTGTCTCCTGTTAGCGGTAAGTTGTCGGTAGCAGCTGGGCCAGCCATGCAAGGCAGTGGTTCACAGCTAGACTCAGCGTTTGACTTTGCATTTGACCGCGTCTCATATCGGAAAAGTGAAGGCGACCAAAACGTCGCCCTACAGATCCAAAATTTTGCTACTAAAATGACAGCGCGGTTTCTTTATCCAAAAATCGAGGTTCCTATATTTAAACTGAGTGCCCATGCCGATCATGTTGCAGCCTCTGGAGCAAATATCGAAGGCATCGATGTGCCATTTGATTTTGATGTGGACGCGGATTTTCAAAAGGCAACCGCGCGCGGTGGTTTACGCTCGCGTCTGTATTTACCAGAACTTTTGCAAGCGACGGTGACGGCCAATTGCCGATCTTCCTGCGAGGATTTTAATTCCGAGGCGGCCGTCGATATTTTCTCGTTTGATAAAGTGCTACAACTGGCTCGACCGATCTTGCTTAAGATGATGACTCTCGATGAGCTTCCTTCGGAAACCAAGGGTTCATTTTCAGCGCGTCTTAGCGCCAGAGGCAGCATTCCTGATCTCACCACAGCTAAACCGCAGACCATCTTGCAAAATGGCAAAGTTAATTTCAATCTACAAACCCAACTTAATGATTTCACCTTAGTGCGCTATCCGGTTGAACTAAGGAATTTCAATAACCGTCTTAGCTTTGAAGGCGATCTCAAGGCACAGAAAATCAATTTGAAGCAAGACTTTGAAAAGTTAGTGCTAGCTTTAGCGGTCGAGCCTGGAGAAAAACCAAAAAAAGCTAGCGTTGAGAACTATAGGTTTGAAACCCTTGTGAACACCACCTTTTTAAAGGGAATCAATTTAAACAATCCTGCTGCCGACCTTAAGGCAAGCTTGGAGACGAAATTAAACTTAGGTGCCGTCGATATAAGTGATATTGCCCCAGCATCATTTTCTGGTTTGCAGTTCGAACTAAGAGCCAACCAAAACAAACTAAAAACAGTGAATTTAGAAAAATTGGTTTTAGATATTCCTGATTTTGGCTTGAGTGTTGCCGCTAATGGGAAGTCAGTCTTAGATGATGGATTTCAACCGCGGAATTATACCGCAAGTGCTCAACTTACGGTTGATCAAAAAGATGGGACGACCCTGCCCACGGGCGTCAAATCATCAGGCAGCATCGATATTGATTTGCGTTCTTCGTCCAAGGACATGAAGACCCTCTTTATAGAAGGCGGTGCCACCTTTGATCGTTTTTTCCTAAGCGTCCCAGGAACTGAAAAAGATAAGGACCTGCTGGTTCTTGAAGATATGAATGGCAAAATACCGCTCAAACAGTGGCTCGATTGGCCCGAGCTACAAAAACATCTGCAAGCCAAAAAGAAAAATAGTGATACCGATCAGAAAACCAAAAAACAAAGCTTTGATCAGGTGGCGGCAGATTATTTTGAGCGCACAAAGGACCGTCTAGCCGAGAACACCAATAGGATCGCCATTGTCGACTACGGCAATGTGCGACCGTTCTTTCCGGGCAAACATCCTGTATCGATTAAAAAACTAAAGGCCGCCAATTTTAACTTTGAAAATTTTGAATTTGATTTAGAGCTTAAACAGAATTGGCTGGCGCTCAATCAATTCTCGGTAGAGTTTCTCGGCGGTAAGGTTCAGGGCAATTTGCAATTCGCCTTCAACCCTACTCCTCTTGCTTTACAGACAACCATCCATATGACTCGTCTTAACACGCGCAAGCTCCTTGATGATTATCCAAAATTAAAAAGAAAGGCGCGCGGCTGGAGTCTGCTGTCCAATCCCTACCTTGATGGGTCGATCCAGCTTAAATACGATTTGCGGTCGCGAGATTTGGATGGTGGCCTTGAGATAACCTCCATCGGTGAAGAGCAGCTTAAAATGATTCTGTTCTATGTGGACCCGAAGGAAGATAATCCGACTGTGTCGCAGATACGTACAGCGTTAAATTTTGGCGAGCTAAGTCATTTATCGGTACCCATTAAAAATGGTTTTGTAGGATTAGATGTGGACATTCGCGTTTTAAAGGTGCCCATTCCTCTGCCCAACATTCGTGGTTTTCCAATCGCTCAGTTAATCGACAACATTAAAGAGCAGAGTGACGCACCAGAAGAACTAGATGAGAATTTAGAAACACCAGAAAAGGAAGAGGTGATCGATGCATCAGCGGCGCGTTAGATTCACAGTCCGAGAGAGGTTACTATGTTTTATTGGGACATGTGTGGTTGTTCCGATTTCCGGTTGCGCGTTTAACTTTGAACTAACATCACAGCGAACGGCCCTTGAGAATCAAATCATGGGTACCTACAAAGAAATCGATGACGAAGTGGTATTGGTATCTAAGGTTAAAGATCAAAGTTCAAATCGTCGTCAGAAAAGTGATTCGGTGGCAAAGTCGGACATGCAGCAGGAAGTGGACTTAGCCAAACAGAATCAAGAATTCAACCGTGACGACATTGAGGATTTGAAAAAGGCGCAGATACTGGGCGAAGCTAATGACGGTACGATCGTGGTGTTACCGCAGGGCGTCGGCATGATCGCCGCCGCAAAACCTGAACAGATAAAGCTGGCAAATCTGGTGGTCTTTGAAGAAAACCGCGACCGGGAAACTGGATGGCAGCGTCAGGTAGTGGAAAGCCAAGGCGTTGCCGAGGTAAAACTCGAAGACGTGAAAGAAGAGTTCGCAAAAAACGTGCAAAAGAATGCTACGGCGGGTCATTGGCTGCAAGATGCTACGGGACGCTGGGTGCAAAAGGTGGGGAATGGCAAGTAGAAGACCCATCTATATTCTTTGTTTGCTGATGGCATCGTTCGTTGCCTGCTCGGCGCGCAAGTATTTAAAAAGTTTTGACGTCGAAGCGCCAGAAGCCAAAGATGAAATGATTGAACCAACCCGTATCACCGCCGGGATGGAAGCTAATTTTTTACCCGATCTGTCACCGAACGGCGCTTTTGTGCTCTACACGTCAGATCGAAGCGGCAATAAAAACATCTGGGAAAAGAAAGTCAACGGTGGGACATCGACCATGCTCACGACTCATACCGCCGATGATTTTTCTGCGGTGATTAGCCCTAATGGCAAGCGTGCCGCCTTTGTCTCAAGGCGTAGCGATGCCGCCGGTGATATCCATGTCATGGATCTTGGTGATTCTGTGGCTAAGGTCTTAGGTAGCGATGAAGGCACGGTGGAACGAATAAAGCTTGAAGCCAGCGAAGATTTAAATCCAGCTTGGTTTCCCGATAGCGATCGATTGGTTTTTACGGCGCGACGAGCTGGAGACGTCTTTCCAAAATTGATGCTTGCGGATCTTGATGATCTTAAGGCTACCGAGATCGAAGGTATTCAAGGTGAGCAACCCAATGTTTCCAATGATGGTGAATGGATCGTTTATGTGAAGAACGGTGCGCTTTTTGCTTTTGAAATTAAAACTAAAAAAACTATCCAGCTAACTAACGGCGGCAGTGTGCAGGACGGCCAGCCGCGTTTTAGCGCCGATGATAAGCATATTGTTTTTATTAGATATGGGGATGATACCAATAGCGATGGCAAACTCGACGGCGATGATCGTCCAACGCTTTGGCGCCTGGATGTGGAGCTGCAGAATAAAAATAGTGACAACTTAGAAAATTATTCTCTGGCGCCGCTTACGAGCGCCGATTTCGGTGCTTACTCCCCGAGTTTGCGTGCACCTCTATTGTACTTCACCCGTCAGTCGGGCGATGGTTTGGCGATTTTTAGCTTGCCGAGCGACGGACAGATGCAGGCTGGTGAAACGCTAGACACAGTTAAAAAACAACTGGACGGGTTGGAAACTGACAACGAGAAAACCTATCTGCTGCGCAAGGCGCAAAATAAATTTCAAACCATCGGGAATGTAGATGCTTTGCAAATGGTGGCGCTATGGGAATTGCAACGGTTGGTGGAAAGCCATAGAATGGCTGAGGCTCAGTGGGTTGCTACTAAAATTAAGAAAAACTTTGCTAAAAATAATGCGACGCTTGCCAGCGTTGAGATCTCGCTTATTGAGCTTGAAGTAGGGGCGCTTCTTTATCCTTACTACAACGGCGAACTTAATGACCTTGAAATGCGGCTCATGGGCGAGAAGAATGCGCAGTTGAGCGAGCTTGAACAGAAATTTCAGGCGACGGATGAGCCATCGCAAGAGGTCTTGATAAAAGCGATGCTTCTTCGCAGTAAGGTCTTGGCAGCGCAGAAACTCTTTGCCGAAGCCAACGAGCTTCTTGAAGCTATCGCGCAAAAAAATCGCAATTTAAGTGAGACCGTTGCAAAGGCGGCGCTATACCGGGCGCAAATATCATCGGTGCTTAGCAACCAAAAAACGGCCATTGAGCTTTATAAAAATGTGATACGCGACTTTCCGCAATTCAAGGATATCGTCCTTCAAGCCGCGAAAGATGCGGTCAGCACCGTGGCATCTGACGCCACAAATCCAGTACCGGCTTTAATTAAACTACGAAGCGACACGTCATCTCTAGCGCCTCTTCCAGCATTAGCCCATAGGCGCGTTGTGGATGAGTACATCAGTAAGGATAAAAATAACTTGGCCATCAATGAGCTGCGCGAGATGCTGGAACTCTATCCAGCGTCACCGGACATTGTTATCGATGCGGCGCGCACTCTTATTGAGTTAGAGGAAAAGCGCGCGACTAATTTGGATCAACTGGAACAGTTACTTGAGAAACTGGTTGCTGATTTCAGCAGCGCCGATAAAAAAAATCGCCAAGCTGTGGAAGCTCTGCTAACCGAGTATTTGTTGCGTAAGGCAGAATCCTTGATGCGAGAGCGCGAACCGGCTCTCGCCAGCAAAGAATATCGCAAAGTTCTAAAGCGTGTCCCGGAAAACATCAATGCTGAAATTGGGATGATCGACGCCCGCCAGCAGTTAAATGAGTTAGATACCGAAATCGAGACTTTAAAGAGCGAGTTGCGTGATAATCCTAATAGCGCTATCCGCAATTTTTATCTCGCCTACGCCTTAGACTATAAGGTTGAGACGGCGAAGGAAATACCCGAAAAGCTGCAGACCATTGATGACTGTATTTTGCTACTAGAGAAGGCTCGCAGCCGCGATGCCCATGTTGCCGTGATCCATCAAACCCTCGGTCGGTTGTATGAAGAAAAAGCCGCCTGGCAGAAAAAATACTACACCTCCAATTCCCTTGCGGGAGCGGCCACAAGACGCTGGAAGCTGGTGAAGGACTACTTTGGGTCCAGTGAACCAAATTGGCAGGAGTTAGCAATTGATGCTTATCTGTCGGCCTACTTTTTAACCAATGAGAATACGATTGAGCGCGCCAACCTCGTGCATAGTTTGGGAGAGACCTTCTATGATGTTGGGAATTTTTCAAAGAGCCTTAACTATTACATGCGGCGCATTGAAATGCTGTCGTCCTTTCCCATGCGCGATAAAAAAGCCGAAGCTATGATGTATCGTAAGACCGGTCGATCGGCGTTCCAAATAGAAGACCTTAAGGTTGCCGAGGCGCTGCAACGACGCGCGCTTGAAACTTGGAACGATCTAGGTGTCGAGACGGAAGTGGCGAGATCATTGGATGCCTTGGGTTTGACCTTGCGCGACGGTGGCAAGTTTACCGAAACGATTCCAGTCTATCTTCGCTTACTGCGCATCCAGAGTCGGATTCGCAATGCCTACAACAATATCGGTACTTTGATCAACCTTGGCTACGTTTACTTTGAGTCCAAAAAATACGATAAATCTTTATCCTATTTGAACGACGCACTAACTGAACTAGATGCGTTCGATGAAAGGACATTAAAGCCCGAGGATAGCACCGCCATTCAAGTGGATTTGGGTGGGCAGGGTTCACTTGCCAAAGGATTTGATCCTTTTACAAGGCGCATATTGATTCTTACCTATAAGGAACGTGTTTACGCCAAGATCGAACGCTATGATCTCGAACTAAAAACGATTCAACAAAAATACGCTTTGATGGAAGAACAACGCTTAGTAAAAATCAAATCTGGTCTTAACGAAAAATTTTACGCAGAAGAACTGTCGGTCGTTGCTAATAACATTGGCGAACTTAAAAACAATCAAGGGGACTTTGAAGATGCCAGTAAGTTTTATTTGGCGGCGAGCGATTATGCTAAGCTTACGCGTTCAACAGAAGAAGATATCATGGACCGCGGCGAGTGGTTGAACTTCACAAACTACGCGCGCATGCAGTTAAAACTTGCGGATCTCGGGATTCTTAACAACAAAAAACTTGCGACGTTTCAGGAGAAGCTAGGTGATGCCATAGGCGCTTTTCGCAAGGCTAGCGAAAAAAACCCCGAAAATAAGGCTATCCTTAAGCCTCTTGCCGCACTTCTTGCGATTCAGGGGGAACTGCAAGCGAGTATTCTGAAGCAAGATGTGGAGAAGAATCAAAAAACATTAGCTGAAGTGAAGAAATTGTCGTTGCAAGTACCGGCTTCGGGAAAAATCGCTAATGGTGCTTTGATGAATTTTGATTTTGAAGGGATTGCCAACCCTAAGAAATCTTTGATCACGCAGAGAGCGATTTTTAGAAAAAATGCGTTGCAGCTTCCTGAGCTTGAATGGAAGTATTATGCGCGTCGTGGCCTTTGGTTACAGGCCAGCAACGCCGTACAAAATTTTATTGCCAATGGTTCTTATCTTAAGACACCAAATGATCGCCTTTTGGCGCGTATAGTTTTCGAGAATCGCTTTCGCGCCACCATTGACGACGAAACCCAGGCGGCAAAGTCGTATCAGGAGTTGCGTCAATATCTCTATGTTAAGAATATGGATCTTGCTCACCGCCTGTTCAACTATCGCCACGAGAAAAACCCCAGCAGCTTAATTGACAAAACAAGGCCGCTTATTACGATTAAACGCCAACAAAACATCGGCGCTGTATTGGATGATGATGAAGCCGTCCTGACGGTTCACAACACCATGGATGGTGAGGTGATTGCGTTTTTGCAGCAGCGTCAAAGGTTAGATAAATCGGTGGTTGCCGCCAAAGATTTGCCGCAAGGTGTTGCAAGTGTCTGTGAAGAATTGCTGGGAACTAACGGTGCGACCATTAAGCGCCTTTATATAGCCCCAAGTGGTGATCTGTTTAAATTACCGTGGGAAACGCTAAAATATCAGGGCAGTAGTTTAAATAGTCATTTCACCCTGAGCTTTATCTCATCACCGGATTGGTTGCCTGAGTTGGTAAGGATCCGCAAGTTACCGAAGGGCGCCATTGGTCACTTGGCTTTTGAAAAAGCTCGTGATCCCAAGGTCATTAAAAAAGCTAACAGCGCACGCGACTATCGTCTCATCAAAGTTTCAAAAGCCAAGTCCGATCCTTTTGGGTTAAACGAATTCAATATCGTTCATAGCGATGCACCGGTTGATATCAACAATCTTGAGCCGATTTATTCGGTTATTCGTGGACCGGAGCTGGAAGAAAAGACTTATCAGGACTATGATTTTAATCTTAAAACATTGGCGAGCTTTGACTTACCTAACACCACCGCCTTGGTTTTAGCCAATAACACTTTTGATCGAGTGCTGCGCCGCGATAGCGACGATGATGACTATGGCTGGATTGCCTTGGGACTTACGGGTTATGCGGCGAAGATTCCTAGCATCTTAGTTGCTACGAATGAAGAAAATAGCGATGAGGCATGGGGCCAATTCTATAAAGAATTAGATCAGGATTCATTTGCTGGTGCCCTTTTAAGCTCTGGCTTAAAGGCGCGCATTATCGGTTATAGCGGCGTGCCAGTGGACAAGGAGCGACAAATTGCCTCAGAGCGCATCAAAACGGCGTTAGCTGAAGGGGAAACAGCGCTAGATGAAGGTAGGTTGGCAGCTGCGATTCTTCTTTACAAGGAAGGTCTATACTATGCGCAAAGATTGGGAATGGACGCGCGCATCGATACGATTCTGGAAGTGTTATCTCAGTTGCATGTGGCTCTAGGTGATTACGAGGGTGCCTATCATTTTAGAAATGAAATGGTGGTAAGGGCTAGTGCTCGACACTTAGACTCCAAGAGTTTGGATGAGCTGATGCTTGCCGCGGCGGAGGTGGCGATTCAGGCAAGAATGTTTGCGCCGGCGGACTCTTTGCTAACCGCTACTGAAAAAAACGCTAAATCGAAAAACGATTTTCGCACGCTCGGTCAGATAGCTAGCCTTCGCGGGGATAACCATAGAAACCAACGAAGCTTTAAAGAAGCAGGGCAAGCTTATGAAGACGCGCGTCAGTTCTTCTTGAAAGCCGGCATTAAAGTACGAGCGGCTTTGCAGCAAATAAACATGGGAATTCTTTGGCGCGATCATCTTAATGAAAATGTGAAAGCGCTGACTTTATTTAAAACAGCAGCGGCGGATCTCAAAGGGCTAGCCTCACCTTCTGATTATCACCAGGCTTTGTTGGAGGAAGCTAGGACTTATCTCAATCTTCACGACTTACGGCCGTGTTTAAAAATTCTAGAGTTCGTGCGGCAAAATACCGATCGAAGCGAGGATTTGCAAACCTGGCAAGAAGTATCGTTGCAATTAGCTGCAGCCTTCGATGAAGCGGCGCTTTCGTCTCAATCGCAAGCCATATTGGATGATGTTCGCGACTCCCTGTCAGAAGTTAAGGATCAATCGAAGCGTGTGAACATGAAATTGGCTGTCGATGGTCAGAATGCGGAACTCTTAGCTAAGCGTGGCAAAATGGAAGATTCGTTGCGAATTATGAGTGAGGTGATTTTTGAAGCCAAAAATCTGGGGCTTAAGGAAAAACTTACTTCGGGTTATCGACACATAGGGATTTGGCAGCGTCGGTTTGGTAATTTCAATGAGTCGCTCTCCTATTTGGAGACGTCCGTACAAATCAATCAAAAACTTAAGTTAGATGAGGCGATGGTAGAGGATCAAAGAAACTTGGCTGAAACGTATGCCTTGAGCGGCGATTTGGCCAAGGCCAAGGCTTTAGTCGACGCCACGCTAAAGAAAAGCCGCGAGTTTAACTTGGCGCTAGCAGAGATTCGCGGGTTATTGACATCAGCCGATATCGCCATAAAAGATAAAGACTATGAGCGAGCCGTATCGCAATTTACCTTGGCGATAGCCGCGGCAAAAAAAATCGACGCCCAAGATTATGCATGGCGAGCTTATCACGGTTTAGGCATAGCATTGACAAAACGCGGCGATAAGGCGGGTGCTTTGGATGCTTTGGCAAACGCCGCCGATACTATTGAAAAACAAAATCCTGGTTTGATGGTTCAGTCACTTGAATCCGAATTTCATCTCTATAGTGGCACAGCTCAGCTTTATGAAGACTATGTAGATGCTTTAATGAAGGATAAACAAGTTGAAAAGGCCTGGTTGGTAAGCGAGCGTTATCGTCAAAGATCGTTCGTCGATACGGTTGCCGTGCAGATGACTAAGGCCGATCCGAAGAGTCCGCGATTTCGCGAGATGTTTGATAATGTTCCTTTGTCCCTCGCTGATTTAAAAGCAAAAATGTCTAAGGAAGAAGCATTGGTCACTTATTTCCAGACGGCCGATAACCTTCATATTTGGGCCGTGCGCGATGGTCAACTCTTGGGTGCAACGAACGCCGTATCACGAGTAAAGATGAGGGAAAAGCTCGACGAGTTTCGTGGTCTCTTACAAGATTTTTCGACCACGCGGTATTTGGGAGAGGAATTAACGGGCATTTTGATTAGTCCGGTAATCAAGTCTGTTAGTGATGCCAAACAGGTGATTATCGTACCCCATGGGGATTTGAACTATTTTTCGTTTGCGGCTTTATCTCTTGATAGCGGTTTTTTAATCGATCGTTATAGTATCTCTTACTTGCCGGCGGCTTCTTTGCTGGGAAAATCCAATACGGCGCGCAATCTTCCTGAAAATAAAAATACGAAAGTTCTGACCGTAATTGATTCTGAAAGAGACGAGAAGACTGAAATGCCATTCATCGATCGCGAGGTTGCGGCTATTGGTCGTTTTTATAAAACAGAAGCCGTAGATAGCTTAAAGATCGTTAGTGCAGGGGCTGATATTTTGCATATTGCGGGTTCATCTTCGCAGGTTTCAGCTCGAGATATTCTTACATCGCAGCAACCCGCGGCGGATTTAGTCGTATTTTCGGGCGACGATAACGAGATTGCTGGTCTTGATCAAACTTTTCTTAGCCTAGGAACAAAAGATATTGTTTCAAATCTGTGGCGTCTAGATGATGTGACCAGTGCGATGCTAGTGAAGAAGTTCTATCGCAATTTAGCGGCTGGCCTAACTCGCTCGGATGCCCTGCGTAGCAGTCAATTGGAGCTTAAGAAGTCCTACCCTCACCCGGCCTATTGGGCCGGGTACAGGATGACAACTAAAACGTCAAACTCGTCTGAGTGATGACGATCTGATAAAGCTTCTCACCTTGGCTCGCAACACCCAATAAACCAATATTTCGCGTGGGACTTGTTAGTAAATTAGTATCGCCCGTAATCTGTACATAACTAGTACCGTTTGGTTCAAACGTCTCAAAGCCAAGATCCTGAAGGATTACAGCCATGGGCGCATGGTGAACGGTGAATATTCCCAAAAGCACCTGATTGTAAACTAGTACTGGCCCGTCACTCGTCGTTGAAAGGTATTCAGATTTAGAGGTGAGAACTCCGGCAAAGGATTTAGATCGATAAGTCACTTTAAATTCTTTTTTTAAGACGAATTGGTTACTACCCATAGCCGGACAAGGGATCCCCGAGGGCTCTAAAAACACTTTCAACGGAATCGTTTCGTTGCGCGTATCTTCAGGATTCATAAGATTGGTGATGCTGACATTAAGCGTAAGATTCATCCCCGCTTTAATCCCCTGCACCGCTTCTTCGCAACCTGGTTGTTGCGCCAGGGCTTGCATCGAAAGACCTAGAAACATCATTCCTATAAATAAAATTCTATTCATAAACTCCTCCATAAAAATTTAGAAAAAGTTCTTCTTAAAGCATTAAAATAGTCTGACTAATAACGATCTGGTAAAGCTTTTCACCCTTGCTGGCGATGCCAAAAACTCCAACATCTCGATTGATTTCACCTGGACTGAACCGAAACGTCTCAAAACTTAACTCGACGAAACTGGAACCGTTTGGTTCAAAAGTCTCAAATCCTAGTTCTTTTAGCATAGCTGCGGCCACTCCATGATGAACCGCAAAAGCGCCAGACCACGTTAAATCGTGCCAGTTAAAATGTGGGCCGTAATCTTTGCCACCCAGAAGGGCACCTACGTACTCATGCGATCTATAGGTAAAGCTAAAGTCACGTCTTAAAGTAATCCAAACACCTCTACCGCAAGGATCTCCAGATATGCTTGGAAAAGCCTTCAACGGTAAAATTAAGTTTTGTGAGTCATTTGGATCGTAAAGATTGGTGGCTTTCAATTCAACGGTTACGCTTATGCCGTCATTGATCTTATCGACGAATTCCTCACATTCCGGATCGCTTGCTCCTTGGACGCTCCATGGTAACAAAAACATCATTCCTACTAACAAAGCCTTCTTCATAACATCCTCCTTGATTCATAAAGTTAAAAAAAATATCGAACCACAAAGTCATCCTGTCCACAGACTACTTTGAAAATTCCAAATAACGCACGCGCTCCTTTAACTTGTCGAATTCCATTTTAAAGTAGGCATTGCCGCAGTCATGTCCCAGCCAAGTGATGACACTACCACCTTTGACCTGATGAGAGCCACAGACCTCAAAGCCGCTGGCAAAAACTCTCTGACCCTTACTCACCATGAAGTAACCTTCTTTTTCGTAAGTAATCGCTACATCAATGCGTACAAAGTCGGCCGAAGATCCAAGGGAAACTCTCCAGGATTCTTCCGGAAGGAGTCTATAATTGTTTTTCATGTTGTTAAACGTTGCGGCTTTAGTGCTGCCATGATCCACGCCAGCCTGGGCTGTGCTATATACTTGTAGCCAGAATAATACGCCGATAATTACCAATAACCGCTTTAACATCTCTAATCCCTTTATGGTATCAACTCGTGAAAAGAAACTGCCAATTGGTACACATGTGTCGAATTCATCTGTTCAAATTCTGCTTCCAAATCCTTACGAAAAGCCTCAATCCGGCTGCGAACTTTTGGTAGGTCGCTTTTATCAAATAAGAATGTTCGAGCCCCGACCACCCGTTCTTCACCGTTGCGAGTTTTAAGATTTTTTCTTTGATGGGCAAGAATATCTAAATGGGTTTTGAGCAGGTATTTTTCATGAAAAATATCGCCAGTTTTTATAGATGGTGCGAGCACCGCAATCGTTTGACCTTCAAGCTTCCAGAGGCCCGATTGAATAAGGAGGTTCACTCTCTTTTCGACAGTCTTCTCGGAGTGCTTGCCCCCTAATTGAGTCACGAGCCAAGCATTGGACATTTTAAATTGTTTGCTTTGTCCTAGAAGGTAAATCTTGAGTGTTAAAAGATCTGATAGAATTTTTATATGATTGGAATCAAGCGCAGCTTCGGTCTTTTCGCGTTTCTTCAAAGACTCCAATTGCCCTAGCAATTTAACCTTACGCGCTTGATCGCGGCAATTTTCGATGGCCACATGCAACAATAAAAAATCGCGTTCTTTTTGATTTAACTCTAAACCCTGAGCAAAGCGTTCCGCATACTCGTGGGAAAGCCGCCGTTTGCCGGCAGCCACTAGATTGAAATAGGATGGAGAACCGATTTTGGCTTTTTTTGCAAAATAGCGGGCTGAAAAGTGTGGCTTGATCGATTTTAGGAATTGAAAGCGTTCCTTCAAAAAATCGCGGTAGCTGGGATAGTTGTAAATGGATTGTGTCATGGTAATAAACTAACAGCGGGATGGTTAGTTTACAACACCAAGTGTACATTTGTGTTTTCTAGAGTGTACAGAGATTCTTCGCTAGAATTGTGGGTATATTACAATAATCAAACTAACGCAAAAGTGTCATTCCCAGCTTTTCGGAGAAAAGCGCTGGGAATCTTAAGTCTGTTACAAATGCATTCGTATATTGCATCAGTCTTGAGATGCCCTGCGCACCCTTCGGGTGCTGGGCATGACGAGGCTCGATACCGAGATAGTCTGGTCATTCTAAAACCTAATCACTTTTTCAGCCGCGATAAGACAGGTGATAACGGACCATTGAGGTCACGTACTGCAGGAGAAGAAATTGCTGACGCTCTGACAGATATTCAAAGCTAATACCAGCAAGGTTGCCGCCAATAAAGATCCGACGCACTCTAGCCGAAATGCTCATGAACTCGCCGTTCTCAACGCCAAGAAAACGCGAAATTGGTAAATTAATTTTCAACTGATCACCTATGTGGAAGCGCGCTAGGTCGTCGGATTTCAAAAGCGCACCTTGCACACTCATATCGACAAAGTTACCACGAAAGCTTTTGTTGTGAGTGAGGTGAAAGAACGTTAGATCGATATTAACGTGATAACGACGCGCTTTGCGGCGGTTTTGCTGTTCGATGCCGGTTTTGACCTTACCAACAATTTGGTTGGCTTCCATTTTCTTGAAATTGCAGTAGTCGTCTACCTCATGGTAACCAGCTAGCTTGGTGTTATAACTTTCAACCAAGCGCTTGGGATCTTCGGTCATAAATAAAACAGGAATGGTTTCCTTGCGGCGCTTAACTTTTAAAGACTCCACCAATTCCATAACAGTAGCGATCTCATCAAATTGATCATCGATAATTAGCAAAGAGATATTACGACCAAATTGACGTTTAAGGTCCTTGGCATTTTTGGGTTGGGAAATAGCTAGGCCTTTATAGCGACCGCTAACAAATTTTTGGATGGTATGAGCCACGTCCTTATCGAAATTTGGCCCCAACGCCATGATGACAAAGTTCTTGCGCTTCTTGCGAGGTGTCTGCAAGTATTCGCTGATGGAGGGGCCAGCTTTTTTATCTTCGCCTTGACCAGATTTATTAGCGGTATCGGTACTCATAAGGCTTCTGCCCCCATTTTCCAATTGATGATGTGTTTAAAGAAGGAATAAGGTTCTACTTGCACGCTGCTAAGTCGTGTGCTGTGAGCCGCATGGTGTTGCAGCGTCCACAAGTACGTATAGGGCGCTTCGTCCGCTAACACAGCGTGCAATTTTTGGTAGATGGTGCGACGCTTGTCAAAGTCGCTGGTAGCATCCGCCTCCGAGAGCAAGCTATCCACTTCGGTATTCTTAAATAAAACGAAGTTATTTCCCCAGGGCACAGCGCTTGAGCTGTGAAAGAGGCTGGTGATGTTGTTGGCATCATCAAAGCTCCAAGAGGCGATGGTAATGTCATAGTCGTGCTGTCCTAGCACCCGTTTTTTCCACACCAACCAATCCATGAATTGCAGCTCGACCTTTAGACCGGCAGCTCCCAGGTATTCTTGGAACGCTAGGACGATACGCTTAATCATCTCACTTTCACCAGTCAAAGGCACAGCAAATAACAAGTTGAGGTTTTTACCGTCGCTGCCTTCCAAGAAGCCGTCGCCATTGGAATCCTTTAAGCCCGCTGAAGCAAATAATTCCTTGGCGCGATTTAAATCGTAATCCAGCGGTTTGACATCGAGGTTGTAAGCCCAGGATGTTGGTGGAAATGGTCCCGAGATGAGCTGTCCTTTACCGCTAAAAAAGGCGTTTAGCATTTCCTGGCGTTTAATTGAGTGACTGATGGCTTGTCTAACACGTTTATTTTTAAGCATGCCTTTACTAGTGTTAAAGGCAAAAAATGTAAACGACAGGGCGTCATAGGGTACTACCGTAAGTTTCTTGTCCCCCAAGACTTCGCTAAGATCGCGCGGACTGACATAGGTAATTAAGTCGAGAGAATTAAACATCAACGATTGTGCCATAATGCTCTGATCGGCATAAGATTTCATAACAAGGCGCGCAATCTTCGGCGCACCCTTGAAGTATTTTCTATTTTCAACGAGTAGCACCTCTCCCTGTTCATTAGCTTGCACAAATGCATAAGCGCCAGTGCCGATAGGGTGTTTAGCGAAAGCGCTATCGCGTTTTAAGGAGGTGTAAGAACCAACCACATGATGGGGCAAAATCTTAAACATCAGGGAGCGCAGCGGGTCAATGCTAGCGCGCTTAAGTTTAATTGTAAGTTTATCGGGAGCAATGACCTCAACACTGGAAATGCTGTTAAACCGCTCGCGGTTGGGGATTTCACTACCCTCTGCTTGGATTAAACGCACTGTCGTCGCCACATCCTGAGCGGTTAGTTTTTCCTCGCCGCCATTCCACAGAACACCGTCTCGCAACGTAAAAGTAACCGCCGTGCCACTTTTGGCTACGTCCCATTTAACGGCCAACTCCGGAATGTAAGTTCCACCTGGGGCAATGGAAATAAGACTATCAAACAGCAAGTCCGCCAACCGTTGCGCGGGTGCTTCATGGATCGTGTAAGGATCTAACGTATCGAGGCGACCTGTTTCGCCATAGACCATCGACGATTTGGGTTTTTCAACCGCCACACCAACGGAGGCCAGCGTGTTTAAAATCAGGGCGAAAATTAAAAGTCCAATGTGTCGATGTTTTGTTGTGGCTTTCAACGTACAGTCTCCAAAAAATTAAAGTTTAACATAGTGGACCTTGCCGAGCGTTTGCGAGAAAGGTTTCTGCAACTGCACACCTTGATTCGTTAGCGCTACGAAGACTCTGTCCCATGCTCCCACTTGCGCTCGAAAACTAAGAACGCCTAAATTCGACATTAAAATATCGCGGTTCATCTTGGTTTTGGTTTCCAGCACATACTGGCGCCCAGAAAAAAGATCGTAACCGTATATAGGATTAAAGAGCTTGGGATCATGCTTGACGAAAAATATCTTTCGACTGTCGGGAGACCATGAGGGACCAGTGTTTAGGTCAACCACGACATCTCTAGCGACAATGGTATTAGTCATGTCGAGTGTCTTATAGACTTTTGAGAATTCCATGGGCAGCACATGGATGTTCCAAGTTTTGGAATTAGTAATTCGATCCTGCTTATCCGAGGACGAAGAATAGAAGGCGACAAACTTTCCATCTGGAGAAACGGTTGGACGCAGGTCATCTTCAGACCATTGAGTGATTCTAAAGGGTTCACTCCAACGGCCGTATTGATTGCGTTCGGTGAGGAAGATATCGTGATTAAACGCATCACCGCCGCAAAACACCACGCGTTTGCCATCAGGGGACCATTCGGGAAAAATATCGACGCTATTGCCTTGGGAAAGTTGTTTTGTTTTTTGCGAAGAAAATTCATAGAGGTAGATATCGCCGTTGCCGGTCCGCGCACTGACAAAAGCTAGCTCGCCGCCCTGTGGATTCCAAGTAGCATATCCATCTTTGGACGGGCTCTTAGCGACCGGTTCTTCTTTGGCACCAATGCCACCGACGTAGATATTATACTCGCCCACACCACCGTTGGACATGAACGCAAAGCGTGTACTATCTTTGGACCAAGACAACCCAGCATTATAGGAATGGATAGCGCGATATATAACGCCATCGAGGAAGGTATTTTTGCCTTGGGGTAGTACTAGCAATTGGTGTGTGTAATCGCCTTTAAGGTTTTTGACCAGAATCTTGCGCTCGTTACCCAGCATGACTTCATAGCTAAGAAAGGCACCGTCGGCTGACCAGCTTAAATTGGTTTCATTTTGTTGCTGGTTGACGTTGTCATTGAGTGGCCTAATTTGAATAAGTTTAATGTCGCTACGTGCTTCCGCCAGACTAGGAAAATCTTTGGTGAAGTATTCCGTGGCTTGAAAGTAGTTAGTCACAAATGGCGGAAAGTAAGAGCGATTTGCCGCTTCAAATTGCTGTAGGGGAATTTGCGATGACGAGCAGCTGCATAGCAACGCTGCGGCTAAGCATGTGAATCGCAACAGATCCCCGGACGCTCCCTTCGGTCGCTGGGGATGACGGGGGGACGCTCGGAAGCATCGCTGGGGACGACGTAGAATTTTAATTTGCTGTAGCATTCTTGTCGATTCCAGATAAAGAGGCCTGTGCTTGCTTTAAATAAATCTGCGCGTTTTCTATATAGTCTTTGTGATTACCGGTGGCATAATTATCGATATAGGTTTTCCAAGATTTTTCGGCAGCGCTAAGATAAGCGGCGTTCTTTGTTAGGCTCCATAACTTTTGCTGGCACAGCGCCTGATAGTACATGACGTTGTGCACCGCTAACTGATAGTGATCTTTATCGATGAAGCGTAGCTGTGGTGATACCGTTTGTAGAATTTCCGCAGCTTTTAAATAGTGAGCTTGTGCAGCTTCTGGTTGATCGGCCGCTAGGCTTTCGGCGGTCATAAAGAGTGCAATGCCTTCATTGAGATGTGTGCCAATGAAGCGTTTATCGATAAAGCTTTTCACACGTGGATCGGAAGTGACGCGCGAGAAGGCTTTAGCCGCTAACGCTGGTCGATGCAGTTTAGTCATGTAGATTTCGCCACGCTCATGAGCTGCTTGAAGATAATCAGAATGTGTTTCTGGAACCTCGCGCAATTTTTTCAAAGCACCTTCGATATTTCCGGCCTGCAACAATTTGTCGGCAACTTTTCTAAAGTCCGTTTCGAGCTCGACTTGGTTAACCCCGGTCAATTCCAGAGTCCCTTCATCCACATCGAGCACCGACGAGTACGGCTTAAATCCTTCAGGTCCAGAAACTTCAAGCTTAATGAAACCTCTTGGTACGGCAATCGGTGCCGCCATCGGCGTGTGTCCAATCACCTTGCCGTCAACACTGACGGTTGCTCCTGATGGCTTTGATTCTACTCTTAGCAACGTCGCTTCGCGCTGAAGCGTGATAGCCAGTTGTTCATGCTTTGTTAGGCTGATTTCCTGCGAGAAATCTTTATAACCATGCTTTATGATTTTTAAATTGCCCGCACCCTTGTCCTTAAGCGGATTTAAGAACAGGTTACCCTCGTCGTCGCTAGCGCCGAGCCAGCGATCATTGTAATAGATGTTTGCTTGTGTAACCGGCGTCGTCTTTCCACTCAATTCCTTACTGGCAATATGGATTTGTTGTAGGTTGTCGATTTCGGTGTTGTTGTCGCTAGCTACCACAACAATTTCAGCACCAATTTGTTTTAAGACCACCAAGTCGCCGCGATTGACGACGGCGCGCGCCGCTAGATGCCGTAGCGTACATGTACTTTGAGCATTCGAGACATCTTTCACAACCAGTGTGCCAATCTTGGTATGTGCTTGTGCACCGCCAAACTCGCCGGTTTGCACGCCGTATAGGTCAAATTGATCACCAGCTTTAACATTGCGTCCAAAGCCGCTGCCAAGATTCACCGTGATGTTGTTGCCCTCGACACGAGTAACGGCGCCTTCAAAAGGAAAGCTGCGACTTATTTTTTTGGCGATCATCGCCACGGCGTGATCAACGGCGGCTGCGTCCCGTGGATTTTCAAGATTTTCTTTAGCCGCTGCCAAAACTTTTCCGCGACTATCAACGACGCTTAATTCCAGCACCGGCGGATCCTTTAGCACGAGCGTTGGCAAAATCACGGCGTCGAGGTGCTGTTTAAGCGGTGTCTCCGCCCAACCGCGACGTAACAATGTTGGCAGCGATAGATTAGCTTTCTTGGTCAGACGGTTTAGCGCCACTGCTCCCAATTCTTGAAACGCTTGCGTCGCGTAAATATTCTTATTCACGGCGCGTTTTAATTTCTCATCCACAAAACTATCAAAGCTCGTTAATTCCGTCGGTGAAACGCTACCTGCTGGTTGCAGTTTCAATAAGGTGATGCGTACATTAGGCGGCGCCTGTGGTGAAAAATACTTGACCAAACTGCGTGGGCCAGCCATGAGAAAATCGGTTTCGTATTTTTCAGGAATCGAATTTTCCGAATGCAAAGAAACATCTACCAAGTCTGAAGCTTTCCCGGAGTATAAATAGGATAGGTGCCCAAATTTATCGGTTTTGCCAACGGTCTTGCCGCGGATAGCCACTTCGATGCCTTCAATACCGGATACGTAATTATAAACCTTGCTCATAGCAAAGATATCGATGGTGTTGCCGCTCTTAAGCGATAGGCGCAATGTTCCTTGGTGGGTGATCGTGGTTTGTTTGCTCGTGGTTTCAAAACCAGCTTTCTTGGCGACAATCGTCACTGGTTCTTGCGGCATGTCTTCAAAGCGCAGCACGCAGCGTCCGCGTGCATTGGTGGTGCAACCGGGTTTTAAATTTCCACTGCGTTCATCGCCTAAGAATACGGCGGCCGCTTCAATCGGTTCGGCGCCAGAATAAACATGCACCGTGAAAAGCATGAGTCCAGTTTTTACTGGTTTCTCTTGATTGCTCTCAGCCGTTTTTAACTGCTCAACGGTGGCCAAACTAAGTTCTGGATTTTCTGGTTTTGTAGCTGTGGCTTCAGCTGTCTCCGGTGCTGGCTCTACACTCGGCACCGCATCGGGTTTCGGCGCTTCGACGGCTTCTGGTTCTTTTGCCGCAGAAACTTCGCCCTCAACGGCAGGTTGCTGACTTTCGGCTTCTTGTTTTTCTACAAGCGCCACTTCGTTAGCGCTGGGCTTTGGTACAAAGTAAAGAGTGGCAGCAACGGGAACGGTTTGTTGTTTGGCACTTCCTACCGTGAAACTATCGAAGTAAGGGGCGAAGTAATACTTATCGCTTTGTTTTGAAATCTCAACCTTAACGACGGCGTTTGGCTCCAGCTTCACTTCTTTTTCTAGCGAGCCGTGCATATCCGTGGTGCCAATCTCTTTACCATTTATTCTTACATTGGCTTCAGGAACGGGTTCGTTTTGGCTGTTCTTAGCCTGCACATTCAGCTGTACAGAAACTTCCGCCTTCTTGCAGCCTGCCGACCACAGTGCCAGTGCCCATGTTAAGTGGAACATCGTCTTGGTGAAACGTTGCATCATATTGCTCCTTGCCTGTCTCTAAGATCTTAGAGTTGCGGTGGCGTCAGTAGAGCTCCGCCTTCGCCTCTACCTGCGGCTCCGCCTTCCATCACGCCAAAAGACGTCGTCTGTGAATTAGCGGCTGACTTAATTGGTGTGAGCGTAAAGTCAACGGCGCTTGACCCCTTTAGCTCTACACGTTGCGATGTGGATTTAAATCCGGGAACTAAAATTTCCACCAGATAGGATCCATCTTTTAAATTGGCGCCAGTGGTAAAACTGCCATCATCATTGACATTTAAAATGAGCGGCGTCGCATCTTTCTCATCATTTAAGCGCGATACATTGACGCGCGCATCACCGCTCGTCACGATGCCACCGTCTACGGATTTGAGTTGACCAGAAATACTCGACGCGCAAGAAAACAAAACCAACGACAACCCACATATTAAAAGAATGCTGACGATGGTTTTCACTGAGCGTCCTCCTTCTTAAGCCATACAACCGAATTACTATCGGCTAGGTAAACCAAGACGCGTGCGGCCTGCCAGCTCAAACCAAGGAATTGCTGTCCTTTAGGAATGTCAACTTTCAGCGCTTGGCGCGTTTTATAATCAAATGCTGTGTCTATAGTACGAACAGAAATGACCCTTGGCAAACGTTTAAGATCTATTTCTACGGGCGTGCGACTAAGGGTTATGGTGTTGAGTGTTTGATAGTGCACCCAGCCTATGGTTTCGCTTTCCATGTCGAATACTTTTTGCCAAATACCAACTCTTTCAAAGATGACAACGTTGTGACCTTGGGGAATAAGTCGCGACATGATTTTGAATTCCGCGCCGGGGCCTTCACGCATTTCAGCCACCGGCCTTTTGACGGTGCTAACACGCAGCATCGACTCCGGTACGCGCACGCGTTCCTGATCTATATTGTAGTTAGATTTCTCAGCGAATATTTGCGGCAGGATCGTATCTGCGGTGATGGGTTTGGCGACAACCGGTTCAGTAGGTGTTGCCGTTGACGACGAGCAACCCTGAATATAGATGCCGACGACGATGATTAATGCATGAAGACGCACTATAACTGCTCACTATTCACCACTTGGTATATTTTTAGCGTTTGGTTCTGTACCGCTTGTATCCGAGTCTTTTGCTTCTGGTGTTTCAATGCCGTCGCTGTCTAGGTCGGTGTTTTTGGACAACGTCTTGGCGTCCGTTTTAGGGTCAGGCAAAGTTGAAACGGAATTTTCCGAAGTTGGAACGGGGATCGTCCCTTGTACTTTTGTGCCAACGACTGGCAGTTTGTAGATGGAACGTTGATTGTCTTTGTTCATGAGGACGACGTCAATTTCGTTGAACGTACCTTTCGTTTCCGGAGGAATGTCGAAAGTTAAAGTTTTGGCTTTATAAAACTTGATACTATATTTGTAAGCCGACGTTGGCGATAAAACTTCTCCATCACCGCCTACATGCACACTAGCCGGCGCGCCAACGAACAAGTTTTGGCCGTCATCTTTAGTGAATTTTGCGACGCCCCATAGGTAACCTTCGGCTTTGTCGGTTTTTGAATCATTGTAAATGGCAAAGCTTAAAACCAAGGAATTGCGATTGATCTTGTACTTGGTGTCTTTAACGGCCAAAGACTGTTTGTTGTCAGTGGTTGTGACTACCAAAGATTTGGCATTCAAGGCCGATGCTACTTTTGGCGCGTGTTCGACGGCTTCGGCTTCATCACCGGAGCTTGCGGGTTCCTCGGCGGCAGTGAGATCGGAATTATGCTTTTCATTTTCAACTTTTAGTTGGCTCTTGGTCTCTTTTAATGTCGTAACTGTGGTCTTAATCGGCTCAACTCTGGGTTCCATCTTGGCGAGAACGACGGTGTCTTCTGGTTCTTTCTTAAAGTCGGGGTAAGCTTTCTCAAAAACATTTTCGTAACGGTTTTGATATTCAAAGATCGTCGCCAGGTGGCGTTTGGCGCGGTTTTCATACTGGCGATGCTCGCTGACGAAGTAAGTGATACCTACAAAAGATACGATCGTCCAGACACCCACCAACGCTAAACCAACGGCGATGAGCTTGACGCCACCAATAGACAATTTGAACGAATGGGTTTTATTCGAATCAATAAAATAAATGACGTTGAGTATTTGTTGACGATTTAATTTTTTGGGCGTCGAAGACGTCGGTACTTTTTTCATCACAAAATGCACCCAAGGAGATTACACCAAACACAAATTATTGCGCTCGGTTCAATGGACGATAAATTTCATGGTTGTTACTTACTATTATACCATGAACCGTTTGAAACTGGTAAGGGACCCGGTGATGAATTATGATGCAATTGTAACTGGCTAATATTTAAAGTTTAAGTAAAATTTCTAGATACTTTATAAAGTAATTTTGACAAAAACATTAAATCCCATTGGATGGAGTTTTGCTGCTTGTTATCGCCGTCGTTACAGTCGCCTATGCTAAAAATTGCTATTTACCGTAGCAGCAGCATTGGTGACGTTGTCTTAGCATCGGCGTGTATTAATTTGCTGAAGCGCCTCAAGATGCCGACGCAGATTTTTTGGATTGGTCGCCAACCGGCTCTCAATTTAATTTCCAAAGCATTCCCGGAAGTGATTAGTGTTGAACTCACCAACCAAGACGTCGGCGCCAGCCGTGAGACGGTTTTAAATCAAATTAAAGAAGTGCACTTGATCGTTGATCTGCAGAAGAATATTAAGTCGCAGTTTATTTGCAAATCCTTAGGCAAACGTACCGGAGCTAAGGTGTTCACTTGGAGTCGCCAATCTGTGGCGCGCAACAAACTCGTCATACAGGCGCGTTTGCGTGGACGCAGCGCCGCCTTGCCCGAAAAGGTGCGGCGCGTGGAGCGTTACAAGTATCAGATGATGCTGCTAGCGTTACGACGCGCCCTCGATTCGCACTTACCGGTTGAGATGCTTGATGGACTGCTCGGCGATGCGCCGCCAATTCTTCCCACTCATCATGATGATGGGCAGCGACCGTGGCAGAAGGAACTAAAATTTGGCAAATGGCTAGCCGTTGCTCCGGGGGCTTCTTATCCGGCGAAGCAAGCGCCGATGGATATTTTTTTATTACTACTCGCCAAGCTAAAAGAAATTGCCGTCACGAGAAATGGTGGCGCCTCAAAGGGTGGTGGCGTTGGACTGGTGTTTTTAGGTGGTGAAGAAGATCGCAAGATCACCAGTCAGATTATCGATCAAATTGGTTGGCCTTATTCGGTTTTGAATTTGGCAGGCAAATTATCCCTCTGGGAATCAGCCTTAGCGCTCCAAGATGTATCGACTCTTATCGCCAATGACACCTCCCTTGGGCACATGGCGGAGGCCGTTGGTGTACCGGCTAATGTGCTTTTTGGTCCCACAGTAGAAGCTTTTGGGTTCGCGCCACATTTGAACACTAGCCGTGCCTTTTCCGTGGATTTAGGGTGTCGTCCTTGCTCTAAGCACGGCAGCAAGCCCTGTCGGTATGAAGATTATCTGTGTTTTAAGCTAATTGCGGTTGATGGTATTGCACAACATATCGAAAGTCTGATATGGTCTTGATCGTGCGCAGAATAGTGAATGATGCAAAGTAGCAAACCCTCCTTAACTAGTTTCCAGAAACTTTTTTTAAGTGTGTATACGGCAGTCGGTCTTTTGACCTACCCGGTTGTTTGGATATTAACGCCGTTTTTTCCGATCTTGCGGCGGCAACTGGCGTCGCGCGGTCTCTCCACAGCTGTTTTACAAGAACTAAAACAAAGGCGGCAAGCTTACCAGCACAGTGCGGTGTTTTTCTGCAGTAGCGCCGGCGAGTATGAGCAAGCGCTACCGATGATCCACCGGTTAAGCAGCGAACATAAGACGTTTTGTGTTTTGTTTTTAAATTCAGTGTCGGGTTACCAATACGCACGTGTGCGCGATGAAAAGACACCGTTTTTTTTGGCGCCTCTCGACTTTTACTGGTCTTGGCACGAGGTGTTTAAGATCTTGCAGCCGCAGATTACGGTTGTGGTGCGCTATGAGTTCTGGCCAGCATTTTTGGCCAACGCCTGGCGTTATAGTCGGCTCTATTTGGTGGATGCAGGTAGCCTTGAGCAAGATCAGAGGCAAAACCAACCGTTGAGTGGGTTGCAGTTCGTATTTAAGAAATTTGTGTTAAGTTTTTTTGACAAAGTTTTTCTGGTTTCTGAAAATGATCGCGGTCAATATGCGTCCTTGGGCGTCGGCGCCAAAATCGAGATCGCTGGTGATACAAAGTACGACCGCGTTTTGGAGCGTCTGGATTCCCAGACCGGTCAGGTAAAACGTATTCAAGAAATCTTTCATAGCGTTTTTGGGTCAAAAAAATTTTTCATAGTCGGCAGCGGCTGGCGACCTGAGATTGAACTTGGTTTAACGGTTTTTGTACAGTTACCCCAAGAAGTACGCGCCGGCTGGCGTTTGATTTTGGCGCCTCATGATATCGGCAAGGACATGGTGAATTGGATTCAGGGGGCTGCGAGTGAACGTGGTCTCAAATTGCTGTTATTTTCACAACTGCTCGATGAGCGGGGAAATCTTAATGAAGCTGCCGTTGGCAGCGAACGCGAACTGTTGTTGGTGGATACCATGGGTAAATTAGCAGAAATCTATGGTAGCGGCAGTTTGGCATTGGTGGGAGGAGCCTTTGATCGAAAGATCCACAATGTTCTAGAACCTGCGGTGCACGGGCTATTGATAGCCTTTGGACCGAATTATTCTGCACAAAAAGAAGCGATAATGTTAAAACAAGAGAAATTAGCGACTGTTGTCTCCAATAGTGATGAGCTGAAACGCTGGTGGCTAAGCCACCGCGATCCGCAGCCTAGCGATAAAGCCGCAGTAAAAGCTAAAGTATTAGAATTGACTGGTGCCTCTCAGAGAATTGTCACCAGCATGAAGAAAGAGTTTAAGTGAAGAAAAGATTGTTAATTAATTCCAACTCGTCAGAAACCCGCGCGGCGCTGACAGAAAATGATCGAGTTGCAGAAGTGTTTATAGAGCGCGCCGGGGATCAGAGTTTAGTCGGCAACATATACAAGGGTAAGGTGTCGCGCATTCTTCCTGGGATGCAGTCGGCCTTTATAGATATTGGGCTAGACCGCGCCGGATTTTTATTTGGTGGCGATATTGCTGATCCGGGAGAAAAACCCGTAAGCAAATCCGCTGCCGATGTCGATGATGAAGAGGATTTGTTTGAAAATAAGCGACCCTCACATTCGCGCCTACCGATTGAAAAGAAAATTCGCCAAGGTCAGGAAATCATCGTCCAGGTCGCCAAGGACCCGATCGGCTCGAAAGGTCCGCGCGTGACGACCTACGTTTCTATTCCTGGCCGTTACCTAGTGTTAATGCCTGATACCAATGAGATCGGCATTTCGCGGCGCATTGGTGACGACAAAGATCGCCAGCGTCTGCGCAAGATGATTGAGAAGATTAAGGGCAACGACGTCGGCATTATTGTGCGCACCGCCGCCGCAGCGGCTTCGGAAAAGCAATTGCAGGACGATCTTCACTATCTGCTAACTATTTGGAAATCGGTGAAGACCAAACGCGCCAAACAACGTGCGCCATCGGTTTTGCACTTAGAGCAAGATTTACACCTAAAAACCACGCGCGATCTTTATTCCGATGATGTCTCCGAGATCATCGTCGATAACAAGAATGTTTTTAAAGAGCTGCGCGGCTTTTTAAAAAGCACCATTCCTAACGCCGTGCAAAAGGTTAAACTTTACAACAAACCAAGCCCTATCTTTGATGAGTTTGATATTGAGTTTGATTTGGCGCGTGCCATTGCCCGCAAGGTATGGTTGCCTTCCGGTGGCTATCTAGTGATCGATCGCACCGAAGCTTTGACGTCTTTTGACGTTAATACCGGTAAATTTGTCGGCAAACTTAGTGCTCAGGAAACCATTCTTAAAACCAATCTTGAAGCCATACCGGTGATCGTTGCGCAACTGCGACTGCGTAACATTGGTGGCATTATCATCCTTGATTTTATCGATATGGATGGTCAAGGCGACCGTGATAAAGTTTTTTCGGCTTTTGAAAAAGAACTGAAAAAAGACAAGGCTAAGTCCAATGTTTTAAAGATCAATGAACTTGGACTCGTGCAAATGACGCGCAAGCGCACCAGCGAATCCTTGGAACGCCGCTTAACGGAAGTTTGTCCTCACTGTGATGGCATGGCCCACGTTCGTAGCACTCAAACCCACGCCCTAGATCTAATTCGCGATATTGACCGCATCTGTGGCCGCACAAAAGCTAAGTCTTTGAGCGTAAAGATTCGCAAGGATGTTAAGGATTGGTTGTTGAGCCGTGAGAAACTGCTGTTTGAAGAAGTCTGCAAAAAACATCGCGTTAAAATCGAATTTTTGAAGACAAATTTGCGCATGGAAGATGTTGCGGAGTCGGTTTACGAGCTATTACCGGTTTGAGAGTTACAAAAAAAGCCATTCAAAAAAACCATTTTTTAATCAATTAAATTAGTCAGTTACGAAAAACGCCCATCGCTGAAACACTTTATTCCATAACGCCTTAAGTTTTTTCATCTTATTGCCGAGCTTAGAAATAAGCACAACTTCTATCACCAAGGATCATGGTCGATGAAACGCGCATTTTCCGCATCGTTAAAACTCGCCGTTACAAGTACGGCCTTCGTTTTTCTTTTTTCATGCGTGAACAAAAGCAAAATTTCAGTCAATAGAAACAATACTATTGCCGCCATTGCCACAGCTATAGCCGAAGAAACAGCAACGGCTACGTCTGTCTCCGGTACACCCACAGCGACGCCAACGCCCACGGCGACAGCAACCCCTGGACCATGGACGGGTACCAAACAACTGGGAGCAACGACCATTGGTCGCGGTATCACCGCCTATAGTTGGTCTCTGGCTAAGGACTCTAGTGATTCCATTTATATGGCCGGATATACCAACGGTAGCCTCGATCAGCAGCCGCTCTATGGTGGCACCGGATTTTTTCTAAAAAAATTTAATAACGCCGGCACGGCACAATGGACGCGCATACTCGAAATAAGCAACTATAATAATAGCTTTGGCGGTTACGCGGGAAGTGTTGCCGTCGATACCGCCGACAACATTTACGCTGCGGGGTTCACCGTAAGGGGCATGGATGGTAACGCCCAAATCGGCACTAATGACTTCTTTCTCACCAAGTATGATACCAGCGGTTCAAAGCTTTGGACGAAAGAATTAGGGGTCGCTGCTGGGAGTACCTTTCCTCAAGGCGTCGCTACCGATAGCGGCGACAATGTTTACGTTTGCGGCTTCACAAACGGTAACTTGGATGGCGGCACTCTTACGGGAGGTCAAGATTTGTTTGTCACCAAATACAATAGCAGCGGCACCAAGCAATGGACCAGGCTGCTGGGCGTGGCAGCACAAGCCACCGCTGCTAGAGCTATTGTTGTCGATTCCGGAGATAATATTTACGTCGCAGGTTATACGACTGGCGGACTCGATGGCAATAGTTTAGCTGGCACCCAAGATTTATTCGTCACCAAATACGATGCTGCTGGCACCAAAGCATGGACACAGCAATTAGGTATCGCCGCAGCTGCCACGATAGGTTACGCGATTGGTGTTGATAGTGGCAATAATATCTATGTTTCTGGCTCGACCAGCGGTGGTCTTGACGGCAACTCGCTTACCGGCACAACGGATCTGTTCGTAACAAAATATAATAGCGCTGGTGCCAAGCAATGGACTCAGCAGCTAGGTGTGGCAACTAAGAATACCTATAGCTATACGGTGGGTGTCGATGGATCCAATAATATCTATCTCAGTGGTTTGACCTACGGTGGACTCGATGGCAATTCCCTCAATGGTATCGTAGATCTATTTGTGACTAAATATAATAGCAGCGGTACCAAGCAGTGGACTAAATTAAAGGGCGTTACGGGAGGCGTTGTAATGGGACAAGGGTTGACCATTGATAGCTCCAATAATGTCTACTTAACTGGTACCGCCAATAAGGGGTTTGACGGCAATTCTCTGCAAAGCAATGGTGACTACCACCTCACAAAAATGGACAATAGCGGTACCACACTCTTTACCAAGGAAATGGGACCAAGTCCGGCGACTGTTCTCTACGGCATCACTTCCGATTCAGAACACAGCATTTATGTGACCGGCTATACCTACGGCGAATTGGATGGAAATGCCAATACCCTGAAAGCCAATACCTATGTAACCAAATACGATCGCAGCGGCACCAAGCAATGGACAAGAACTTTGGGAGGAAGCGCCGCCGACGCCTACGCATACACTGTGACAACGGATGCCAATAACAACGTTTACATGGCTGGGGCTACTGCCGTTGGACTCGATGGCAATACTCAAGCCGGCAGCAACGATCTTTTCTTCACCAAATATAGTAGCAGCGGCGTCAAGCAATGGACAATTCAACGAGGTGCCGCAAGCCAATATATGGAAATTGATGGATCAACCACCGACCACGACGGCAATCTATTGTTTGTAGGGATGACGACAACCGGTATGGATGGCAATGCTATGACTGGTTCTCTCGATCTTTTATTAATGAAATACGATACCAATGGTTCGAGGCTTTGGACGCGGCAATTAGGTGTGGCCACGAAAAACGCCTATGGCTTCCGCGTCGCCGTCGATAGTGCTAACAATATTTATGTTGGTGGTCAAACCAACGGCAACCTTGATGGCAATACCTTAACGGGCGCTTATGATGCAGTGATCACCAAATACAATAGTGCCGGTACCAAGCAATGGACTAAACTCTTGGGTGCAGCCTCTGGCTATGCTTCTGCCAATGGCATTGTCGCGGATTCCGGCGGCAATGTTTACATGACGGGCAGTACTGATCACGGACTCGATGGTAATTCGCAGGCAGGACCTTACGACATCTTTGTGGTCAAATATGATACCAACGGCAATAAACTTTGGCTGGATCAAAAGGGTGTTGCCTCGGTTTATACCTGGACTAATGGCATAACGCTTGATAGCAGCGGCAATGTTTATATCACTGGTAACAGCGGTGGCGGTCTTGATGGCAACGCGTTGGTAGGTAATACCGATGGCTATATCATTAAATACGATAGTGGTGGCACAAGGCAGTGGACCGAACAATTTGGTGTCAGCAAGTGCAAGATAGGCAATGGCAGCGCTATCTTTGATTTAGATAGCATTTATTTCGCTGGCGATGCCAATTGCGGTATTGATGGCAATACTCTGACTGGTACCCGGGATTTTTTCATCAGCAAGTACAGCACCGATGGTATTAAGCAGTAAAATCTTGGTGAGATCCCCGACGCTCGGATGCCTCGCTGGGGATGACGGTGAGGCGCACCTCGTCATCCCCAGCGAGGCATCCGAGCGTCGGGGATCTCAATTATTCACCTGCGACGCAAGTCACGTTCTCTAATTTGCTTGGCGGCAGATTTTTTTGACACACTAAAGAACTAAGCTGGGCGCGGCCAATACATTCGTTAACATCGAAGACATGCAGCGTCTCGCCATTAAGACTGCCGGTGCAGGCAACCGGCAGATATTCTTTCTCACACATCTCAACGGCCAATGGACATTCATTGTTGCTATGATCTTCTTCGCAACTCACGTGATCCAGTTCAGATGGTTTAAGCAGCAGCCGACAAGCCATATCCTTTAGGTTTTTCATAGCACTGCATTCACCCAAACCGCGACCGCTGACAGCAAGGTCTAGTGTGAGCTCGCGACCGGCGTATTCTCTGGCGATACAAAAAATCTTTTTGTCGGATTTCTCACAAGATGAGGGTTTGTTTTTCTGAAAGCATTCATCTTCTAACGGACTAGGGAGGCAATTGATATTTTCTAGAAGGGTCGGATTTTTGCCACTGGCACAGACGATTTTTATGAGGTTTTTTCTTGCTTCGCAAGGATTAGAACCTGCGGCGATAAGGTTTCGCTCTTTTATGAAGACATTATGATTGTATCCAGAGGCAACGCATACGGTTGGGCTCTTGGAACTTTCGCACCGTGGCAGTTCATCGTGGCAAGGTGCGAGGATTTCAGTGGCGGTTTTTTCTTGGTTTTGATCAGTCGTTGGCTCGGTGGTGGAAGGCGTGCCGGTGCAGCCTGTAAGCACCGCAGCAAATAGCATCAGGAAAAACATTTTAGTTTCTTACCGCCGCCATCTGCGGTGGTTGAACGCTGGCTGGAACCTGGATCAAGTTCGGATTGTTTTGCGGGGGCGTTTGCGCCTGTGTCGGTTGTTTGCTGGCGCTTGGATTTTTATTCATATTCGGATCACCGCTTTGTATTGGAGCGGAGTTTTGCTGCGGGTTTTGGGCTTGGCTATTGATCAGATTTTGAATGGCCGCCATATCTTCCGGGCTAATCATCGGCGGTTCTTTGGTTTTATCCATGGCCGCTGTTTGTTTCATGACTTCTTTAGCTTTCTCGTTGCCAGCTTCGGCGTTGACTTGGGCTTCTTCAACTAGTTTTTCCGGTTGCGTCCCCACTTTAACGTCTTTTTTGGCTTGAGTGGCTTGGATTTCCTCAGAGGCAGCGCCGTAACCTTGCTTGCCGACAGACTTGATGGTGCTGAATTTTACACGACCCAAGTTGGTGAATACCGCGCCTTCCGCATCTTTAATGTCGACACCGGTGATTTGCGCGTTGGTGGTGATATCAACAGGTATGGTTTCGTTATTTAATCCCGTGGCGGTGATACTAAACGTGTAGATACCATCGCCAGCTTTTTGGCCGTCTTTCAGTAAGCCGTTCCATTGCAGTTTTTGCGTTCCTTGCGGCAAGCTACCCATATCGCTTTGATGAACGAGTACACCAGCACTGTCACGCACTTCGAGAGTGGCTTTGGCGGCTGCTGTTTTAACATTGAAGGAGCCATCGCCAATGACGCCACCTTTCAAGCGTACGCGGCCACCGTCGACGACGACCTCTTTGCCAATGTAATTTATTAGTTCCAAACTTTTGCCTTCGCTTTGTTTGGCGACCATTTGTTCCAAGGTCTTATTCATGTTCATCATTTGTTCAAGGCTGTTGAATTGCGCCAATTTGCTGGCCATCTCTGCACCGTCATCAGGGTTCAACGGATCTTGGTGTTGTAGCTGCGTCACAAATAGTTTTAGGAAATCGTCTTTGCCTAGAACATTTTTGGGATCGCGGCGCGGTGAGCTTTGTTCCGATAGTTTTTGTAAGAACTCATCATAGTTTTTGGCGCCAGATAAATCGCCGTTCTTTTTGGCTTCGCGTTCTTTGCCAATCTCTTTGCCTGATTCCTGCATGATGTTGAGGAAATTAACTTTACCCTCGCCAGCAGTAGTTTCGCTGGGCGTGGAGGTTGGTTTGTTGGTTGCTAGGTCGACGGCCGTCGAACTCGTCATTGGATTGATACGGGATTGTAGGTCAGCTGCGTTCATTACACGTTATCCTTAAGCGAATACTTGAATTCTACCGCTGTGGGGCGCTGAAACCGCGCGTTGCCATGATGGTGTTACGGCTCCGCTCGTGTAGCGATTTTCTTTTAGAGCCTGTGGTGCGGTGTAGTTTTGTGCTTGCGATTGTTGCTGTCTAAACTGTTCAAATCCTGAGAAACCGTTTTGTTGCGCGGAAGAGTGACCAAAGGCCGAACCTTGGCCAACACCGACTTCCAAACCTTTTAAGGTCAGGTTGTGAGCTGCAAGGGACTCGCGTAGTTTGGGCAGGTCTTGCTGCACTAGATCGCGCAGGTGTTCCGAGCCAGTTAAGATTTTAATATCGATTTGGTTGTTTTTAACGTCGAGGGCTACTTCCAGTTTGCCTAATTCTTTAGTGCCTAAGTCCATTAAAATCGAGCCACCGCCGTCTTTAATGAGCATGGACGAATGATCGAGGATTTGTTGTTTGATGTGTTCGCCCGGTTTGGATTGGAGCACTTCAGCAAAACTCTCGCCTTTACTTGCGTTCTTTAATTCAGGGCGTTGTAGATCTTGGTTAAGCGCGCTCACACCAACGGATTTTCCTTCGCCGCCGAAGCTATTGTCTTTAAAACCTTCTTGAGACGAGGAGAAAGTGTCGCCGCCGAGATTTCGACCGCTGCTAGCACCCGCAAGAACGTTTTCAACTTTGGCCGCGCTAGCGATTGGATAATCTTGAGGCTTTATGGTTGTTATTGGTTGAGTGTTATTAGCCGTTGTCGCAAGATCTTGAAGACCGCGAGCATAACCTACATCGGTAGTGATTTCAGGTGCCGGTTGTTTGACTTCGGGGCGCGCTAGTTCCATATTTTTCGTGACGTCATTTAATTTGGGTTGCGAAAGATTCTGACGCAGCGTGTCGGTATTGAGGGCGCTGCTCGCTGTTGTGGGTAGCGCTGTATCTTTGCCGCTGTAGGATTGGCCTAACAGGCGATCGCTTAAAAGACGTTCTTGCAAGGATAGAGAATCCGAGTTCGACGTTGAAAGCGGCTTCGTCTCTGGTGTTAGATTGATTTTTTCACTAGGACCCGTAGCTAGTTTTGCGATCATGGCATTGAATGGATCAAAGCTGCTTTGTTTCGCCGTACTGATCGTCGGTGCCTCAGTGGCCTGCTGCTGATTCATGCTGGTGTTTGCCACCCGTGGCCGCTCGGTATTGGTGGCGGCGACCGTACGGTAATTGGTGTCAGCATTGGCCATAGTGGGAGACGATGTAGGTGCCGATGTGGGTGCCGAAGGCCCCATTGCCACCGGCGCAAACGGGTTTATCGCTGGCGCGTTGTTCATTGTGGCACCGCGGGCGATACCGCCGTTGCCGTTCAATGGGTCTTCGCTGCGCGTCTCTTCTGGATTTCTATAATCAAGTGGTAGGGCTTGTACACCGGTTGGATTTACAACCGCCTCCGGATCGAGATTTTTTGCTAGTACTTTCCAGCACAGTGGGATCCGAAGCTTGGAATTCACGTGACTTGAAGTCGCGGC